>ERZ824473.16-NODE-16-length-272004-cov-5.612214_pt1 | contig 272004 bp, 211 predicted proteins | sample MGYA00519874_ERZ824473 | MGnify/ENA primary metagenome ERZ824473 (study PRJEB31778, sample SAMEA3449151) | human gut metagenome | biome: human gut; feature: human-associated habitat; material: faeces | place: United Kingdom | collected 2010/2012 ...
CTCGGATCCTCCGTATTACCGCGGCTGCTGGCACGGAGTTAGCCGATCCTTATTCGTACGATACTTTCAGACAGATACACGTATCTGCGTTTACCCTCGTACAAAAGCAGTTTACAACTCATAGAGCCGTCTTCCTGCACGCGGCATGGCTGGTTCAGACTTGCGTCCATTGACCAATATTCCTCACTGCTGCCTCCCGTAGGAGTCTGGTCCGTGTCTCAGTACCAGTGTGGGGGGAAAACCTCTCAGTCCCCCTATGTATCATCGCAATGGTGAGCCGTTACCTCACCATCTAGCTAATACAACGCATGCCCATCTTTAACCACCGGAGTTTTCAACCTCAAAAGATGCCTTCTGAAATATTATGGGGTATTAGACCAAATTTCTTCGGATTATCCCCCTGTTAAAGGTAGGTTGCATACGCGTTACGCACCCGTGCGCCGGTCGCCGGCAGAAGTAGCAAGCTACTTCTTCCGCTGCCCCTCGACTTGCATGTGTTAGGCCTGCCGCTAGCGTTTATCCTGAGCCAGGATCAAACTCTCCATTGTAAAAAATTTAAATCATTAGAGTCCTGACTACTTGAATTTCCTGAAATAATTTAGGAATTGATAAATACTACATTTACTTGTTTTTCTCAAATATTACCAATAATTCAAAGAACCTGTTTCATGTTGCGAAAAGTTCGCAAAGACCGCTAAAAAAATCGCTCTGATTTTAAGAGCGAATCGGACTGCAAAGATACGGCGGATTTTTAAATTTCCAAATGTTTCTTTGCAAAATTTGCAAATTTTATTTTCGACAACCTTTTGAAAGAACTGCTTTACTTTCGTTTAGCGGGTGCAAATGTAGAGACTTTTTTTTATCCTGCAAATTTTATCCGATCTTTTTTTGTTTTTTTTATTCATGCATTCATCTCATCCGTCCATTTCAATACATATAAAAATCTGTATTATTGTATATTAACTACAATTATCAATCCTTCAAATATTCATCTTTTTTAAATTTCATTCTTTCTCAAAGGTCTGCATTCTTTTAAAGCGAATCGTCAATAGAGATCATTGGAATATTCAATCTCCAACCGATAAATACTTAATCGGAATCGATCAAACATCTGGCAATACAAATCAAATAGGCAACTTCGCTCTTTTAGTATTTAAGGTATATATAGACATTATATTAATCGAACTATTACCTTTACAATATTTATAACATTTGCATTTAGTCGAATGATAAGTTTTGCAAAGAAATACGGTATAACACCCGTTATCATGACTGAATATCCGGATTTTCACTTGTTCAAGAAAAACAGCAGATCCTACAATATCGAAAGATGGCCTTGTTACAGCATAACGGAAGTATCCAAATTAGACGAATTAAATACACCCTATTGTTTTGTTCTTAATCCGGATATGACAATGAGTGCTGTTTTCATTCCAGAAAAAGCACTTCCATCGGTCACCAGTCTTTACTTGCAGGGAATTCTCGACCGTTTCTTTACAGTTGACCAAAACAATTGACAAACCGTTGCACTGCACCCAAAAGAACATTTAAGGAATCTTCATTGAAACAACAATTATTCCCTCATCCATGAATAAGGCCTCTGTTTTTACAGAGGCCTTATTCATCTAAAAGAGAGAAACATCAATAACTCCTGGCAAAAAGGACGCGGCGGTGCGAAGGCTTTCCGCTGACGATGCAGACTCCCTCTTCGGCGGGGGCGTCGACCGGAATGCACCGGATCGTCGCTTTCGTCTCGTTCTTGATGCGCTCTTCCGTTTCGGGCGAGCCGTCCCAATGGGCCAGGATAAAGCCGCCTTTGTCGTCGAGCACCCGTTTGAACTCGTCGTACGTGTCGACCCGCGTAATCATACCGTCGCGGAATTTCAGCGCTTTATCATAAATATTCTGCTGTATCTCGCCGAGAAGCCGTTCGACGGCATCTTCCAGCCCTTGTTGCGGAACGGTCGCTTTTTCGAGCGTATCGCGGCGAACCAGTTCGATCGTACCGCCGGCAAAGTCGCGCGGCCCCATCGCCAGGCGAACGGGTACGCCTTTCAACTCGTATTCCGCGAATTTGAAACCGGTGCGGACATTGTCCCGCGCATCGATTTTAACGCTGATTCCCCGTTTTTTCAGTTCGGCGGCAATCTCGTCCAGCCGGGCCAATATCTGCGCCAGCTCTTCGGAGCCTTTGTAAATAGGGATCATCACGACCTGTATCGGAGCCAACTTCGGCGGCAGCACGAGCCCGTTATTGTCGGAGTGCGCCATGATCAGGGCCCCCATCAAACGGGTCGAAACGCCCCACGAGGTCGCCCACACATAATCGAGCTTACCCTCCTTATTGGTAAACTGCACGTCGAACGCTTTTGCGAAATTCTGTCCGAGAAAATGCGACGTTCCGCTTTGCAGCGCTTTCCCGTCCTGCATCAGCGCCTCGATCGTCAGCGTGTCGTCGGCCCCGGCGAAACGTTCGCTGTCGCTCTTGTGCCCCACGATCACCGGCAGCCCCATCCACTTTTCGGCAAATTCCTTGTAGACGCCGATCATTTTTTTCGCTTCGGCCATCGCTTCCTCCCGGGTTTCGTGCGCCGTATGCCCCTCCTGCCACAGGAACTCGGCCGTCCGCAGGAACAGGCGCGTACGCATCTCCCAACGCACCACGTTAGCCCACTGGTTGCAAAGAATCGGCAGGTCGCGGTACGACTGAATCCAATTTTTATAGGTATTCCAGATAATGGTCTCGGAGGTCGGGCGGACGATCAGCTCCTCCTCGAGCCTGGCATCGGGATCGACGATCACGCCCTTGCCGTCGGGATCGTTTTTCAGCCGGTAATGGGTCACCACGGCGCACTCCTTGGCAAACCCCTCGACATGATGCGCCTCCTTGCTGAAAAACGACTTCGGGATAAACAGCGGGAAATAAGCGTTTTCATGCCCAGTATCTTTGAACATCTGATCCAGCGCACGCTGCATCTTTTCCCAGATCGCATAACCGTACGGTTTGATCACCATACATCCGCGAACCGCCGAATTCTCGGCCAGTCCCGCTTTTACCACCAGATCGTTATACCACTGCGAATAGTTTTCGTCCCGTGATGTCAACTCTTTCAGCTCTTTTGCCATATCAAACTACTTTTCAGTCTTAAAATACTTCGGTTTGTGAATTTACAAAGGTATAGTATTTTTCCAAAAATCGTAAAAATTGAATATCTTTGGCAACGAGGCCGGATCGGTTTTTCCCTGGAAAAAGGAAAAACATTCGACCCGCGCCACGCAACGTTCGGAGGGCGCAGATGCATCTTTTAAAAACGGCGCGCGCGCCCTCCGGAACCGTGAAATTTATTTCCGGAGCAATAACTTTCGGGTATAATTTTCGTTATACCTATATATGATGGAATGCGGCGGCGGCGAAAAGGCCGCCATTCCGCGAAACAGAAAAAATAGAATGCCATGAAAAGCCGAAAATTAATAACCGTATTGGGCAGCGTGGTCGTTGCCACGCTGCTGGGAGGATGCAGTGCAACCGTCTATTCGAGCACTTCATCCGCTGCCACCGACGATTTATACGTAACGCACAACCGGAAAGCGATCGCCGCCGAGAAGCAGCAGCGTCTCATCCGGCAGCAGGAAGCGCAGCGCGCCGCGGAAGAGGCCGAACGGGCCCGCCGCGAGGAAGTGGCCCGGGCCGTATCCGAACTGAACGACCGACAAGAGGACGAATCGCGCAGCAGCTTGATCGCGGGCGGTTACGGCGGAGATTCTTACGCAAGCCGTCTGAAAAGTCTCGGTTCGTTGAGCGACGACAGGCAGAGCGACGTCCAAAACGAAAATGCCAACACCTCGGGACGCTATGCCTCCGCCTACGATCCGGCCTATTACGACGTGACGGTCCTCGGCGACCAAGTGCTCGTAGAACCCAAATACGCCCCCTCCTTGTACGGCGACTGGGGAACAGCCAACGTAAACATCAATCTCGGACTGTGGGGATGGAGCTCCCCCGCATGGAACTGGAGCAGCCCGTGGTGGTGGGGATGGAGCCCGTCGTGGAGTTGGTATTCGGGATACTACCCTTATAACAGCTGGAACTGGGGATGGAATTGGGGATGGAACAGTTGGAACGGCTGGTACGGAGGATGGTACGGCGGCTGGTATCCGCCCTATTACGGAGGATGGTACGGCCCGCATCATCACTGGGGATACGATTATTACCCTAAATACAATAATAAGAACACGGTTTGGAACCGTCCGAGAACCGGAACGGGCGGCACGGTATCTTCCGCAGGGCGGGGGTCGTCGGGACCCAGCTACCGCCGGGGAGGAACCACTTCATCGACCTACCGGCCCGGAACGACTACCGGCTCGTCGCTGAACGGCGGCTCGTCGTACCGCCGGGGCGGTACGACCTCGAGCGGCAGTTCGATCGGCAGCACCGGTTCGGGAACGTCTTCGGGCAGTTCGTCCTACCGGCGCGGCGGAACCGCATCGGGGCCGACTACCACCGTAAGCCCGTCGGTTAACAACAATTCGGGATCGTCGTACCGGCGCGGAAGCACCGCTCCCTCTTCGGGCAGCAGCTACTCGCCGAGCACCGGGTCCGGCTACCGGGGCGGAGGAGGAGGATACACCGGCGGCGGACAATCGTCGGGCGGCGGCGCAAGCTATCGGAGATAATCTTCGGCCGGCTTCCGGCAACGACAAACCTCGAACACGAAACTCAACATCGAATTAATCAAAGAACGAATTATGAAAAAAAACAAATTCGTCACGCTATGCGTCATCGCGGCGCTTCCGTTCGCAACGGCGACCGCCCAGACTCCGGGCGACCTACTGAATCTATCCCAGTACAACTATTCATTCGGAACGGCACGCAGCGCGGCGCTCGGCGGAGCTTTCACATCGCTTGGCGCGGATCTCTCTTCGATGAACATCAATCCGGCAGGTCTGGGAATCTACCGGGGATCGGAAGTCGGCATATCGCCGTCGCTGACCTGGAGTAACATGGAAAGCGGCTTTCAGGGACGGAGCAACGACTATTCGCGCACCCGGTTTTCGCTGGGCAATGTCGGGGCAGCGCTGAACCTCTACCAGGGAACAGGCGCGCTGACCAGCTTCACGCTGGGCGTAGGTTATACGAAACTGGCCGATTTCAATACCACGTCGGCGGCTTACGGACAAGGGATCGGACAGTCGATGACCGAAGTATTCGCGGAAGATATCCGCGGAGTCAGCGAATCGACGCTGCGAATGACTCCCGAAGACCCGATCAGTCCGTTCCAGAGCCTCGCTATCGGACAATGGGGTGGAATTCTGGCCTACAACACCTATGTGCTCGACCCGGTAGGCGACAACTATTACGCCCCGTGGAACAACCTTTCGAAAGACGCGCGGATCAACCCGTCGCTGTACAACATCAACAAGGGAAGTATCGGCGAATACGACATCTCCGGCGGATTCAACTTCCAGAATATCCTCTACCTCGGGTTTACGGTCGGGATTCAGGATATTTACTTCCGGAACGAAAACAATTACAGCGAAACTTACAGCAACAATACGCTGCCGCTGAATCGCCTGAATTACATCCGGACGCTGCGTCAGGACGGCACCGGCGTGAATTTCAAGTTCGGGGCCATCCTCCGTCCGGTCGACAACCTGCGGATCGGCGTGGCCGTCCATACGCCGACCTACGTCAGCATGAACGAGGAGTACACCGAATACATGTCGGCGGAATTCAACACCCAGCAAAACTGGCAGGAGAGCCCGTACGCCCCCAACCAGTACAACATCAACACCCCCACGCGGCTGCTCACGGGTATTTCGTTCACGCTCCCGGGCGTAGGGCTGATCACGGCCGATTACGAACGGGTATGGTACGACAACATGAAGATCCGAAACATGAACGGAAACAACTGGGAATTCGAACAGGATCTCAACCAGGACATCAAGTCGTTCTTTCAGCCGGCGAACAACTTCCGGGTGGGCGTCGAGGCGACTCCGCTGAAAAACTTCTACGTGCGGGTCGGCTATGCCAATTACGGGGAGTGCATCCGGACGAAGGACGCCTTCATCAACCAGGCGAACGTCCGTTCTTACGAGAACTATTCGGCCGGCTTGGGATTCCGTTTCCAAAATTTCTACCTGGACGCGACCTATATTTACACCGCGTACAAATACGCTCCCTACCAGATGTTCTATTTCTACGACGATAAAGATAAATACACCATCCAGTCGGGAGCCGTCGATACCAAGCAGAACCGCAACACGATCACCCTGTCGGCGGGACTCAAGTTCTAAACGCCGTCCCCGTTATACGACACTCCCGGAACCGTTCGTAACGCGTTCCGGGAGTGTTTCGTTTCATATCTCCACCAGGTTGTGCTTGATCGCATAGACGACCAGGTTCGCCGTATTCCGGCATCCGGTTTTAGCCAGGATATTCGACCGATGCTTATCGACAGTGCGTTTCGAAATAAACAGCGCATCGGCGATCTCGTTGTTCGACTCGCCGCGGCAGATGTGCAGCAGGATCTCCGACTCGCGTTGCGAAAGCTGTTCGGGACTATCCTCCGGCACCGACGACGGAGTCGATTTGAGGTTGCTTACCAGATTGAACAACAGCTCCTGCGAGAAAAAACTTCCTCCGTCGACCACCGTTTCGATCGCGGCTACGACGTCCTTGATTTCTGAATTTTTCAGAATAAAACCTTTCACGCCGAGCGACACCATTTTGAAATAGTAATCCTCGTCGCCGTACATCGAGAGCGTGATAATCCGCAGGTCGGGCCAACGTTTCAGCGCTTCTTCGGCGGCCACAATGCCGTTCATTTTCGGCATCTCGATATCCAACAGCACGACGTCCGGAGTTTCGCGCCCCAGCAGTTCGAGCAACTCGCAACCGTCGGAAGCCTCCCCGGTCACTTCGAAATTCCGGATGCCCGACAACAACGTCTTGAGTCCGTTGCGGAACAGCGTATGATCGTCCGCCAACACTATTTTACAAGTTCTTTCCATAACCGTCCTTTTTTACACATGCACCTCGACCACCGCATTCATTCCGCGGCCGGGCGTGCTTTTCAACGCGAAATCGCCTTTCAGCGAACTGACCCGAGACTGAATGTTAGCGATTCCCATTCCTTTCTGTTCGACCTTCGCTACGTCGAACCCGCATCCGTTATCGCGGTAATCGAGCCGCAGCACGCCGTCGGCGTAAACCAGCGAAACGGTAGCGACCGAGGCCCCGGAGTGTTTCAGGCTGTTGTTAATCAACTCGCACACGATCCGGTACAGGATCACTTCGATATCCATATCGAAACGTTCCGTCCGCAGGTTCGTCGAAAAATTGATCCGCATCGCGCCGCGCGGCAGCCTATTGATGAAATTCGAGATCGCCCGCGATAACCCGAAATCGTTCAGGATATGCGGGCTGAGATTGACCGAGATCTCGCGCAGGCTGCGGATCGCTTCGTCGATCACGTAGTTGGCATTGCGCAGTATCTCGCGGTTGCGTTCATCCGTATCGCCGGACGAAAGCGCCGAAATAGACATCTTTGCGGACGAAAGCAACGGCCCCAATCCGTCGTGCAGATCTTTCGAAAAACGCTGCCGTTCTTTTTCCTCGGTACGCAACACGGTGTTCAGTATCCGCCGTTCGCTGATCCGCCGCTGACGCTCGGCACGGGCGATGTAATTGAAAATTTTCTGCACCAGGAGCATCCCGACCGCGAAACAGAGCGAAGTAACGATCCCTGTCCAGATAAAGAACTCCGACGGCAACCGCCACTCCTTCAGATCGGTGATCTGAACGTACTCCCCGAGACGCAGAAACGCCATGCAGGTCAGCGCGACCGTAAACAACATCCACGACAGGTTGTATTTGGTACGGCGCGTCAGCCCGATAGCGACGATCGCCGCAATGATTTGCAGGATGACGGATATGATCAGCAGTATCTCTTTAACCATTGCAGAATAGCCGTTTAACAGTGGAACGGAGTTCGAATATTTTGTAAATATACAAAATTTTCAGATTAACCGTCCCCGCCGCTGGCGAAGCGTCCTGTCCCGGCTGCCGAAAACAACTATCCGCCCGGCGGGGACGGGAACGACAAAACGGGGAACCAGCCTGCTGGTTCCCCGTCGTATAGAATCTTTCGTATCCGAAAAGCTATCCGGACTATTTGGCCACCACTCTTTTCTTCTCTTTGATACGGGCTTTTTTACCGGTCAGTTCGCGCAGGTAGTAAATACGCGCACGGCGAACGACACCCACTTTATTCACCTCGATACGGTCGATATGCGGCGAGTAAACCGGGAAAATACGTTCCACGCCAATACCGTCCGAAATTTTACGAATCGTGAACATCTTCGTAATACCGCTGCCCTTGATCTGAATGACCGTGCCGCGGAAACTCTGGAGACGTTCCTTGTTACCCTCGACAATCTTGTAGGTCACGGTAATCGTGTCGCCGCTTTTGAACGAGGGAACTTCCGGCTTCACCCACATCGAATCCTGGGCGATCTTGATTAAATTATCCATCTCTTTTCAATTAAATTTATAGTGGGAATATTGCGGGCCCCTACGTCCTCGCAAGAGATTCCTGCACTTTGGGAGGGCAAAGATAACGCTTTCCGTTGAAAAAACAATATTTTGCACTCGAAACCCGTGATATTTTCGAACTTTCAGGGAATTCCGGACGGACGATCCGCGCCGTCCGGCCGGAAAATACCGCTGCAATTCGTTAGCAGTTCAATGCGGCTCCCGCCTTGAACCACTTGATTTGCTGTTCGTTGTAAGTATGATTGGCTTCGAACGACTCGGACGTTCCGTCGCTGTGGCGCAGCGTAACGGTCATCCGGCTGCCCGGCGCAAACGTTTTCAGGCCGGTCACTTCGATCCGGTCGTCCTCGCGGATGCGGTCGTAATCGGCCGGATCGGCGAACGTCAGCGCCAGCATACCCTGTTTTTTCAGGTTCGTTTCATGGATTCGCGCGAACGACTTGACAAGCACGACCTTCACATTCAGGAAGCGCGGTTCGAGCGCGGCATGTTCGCGCGACGATCCCTCGCCGTAGTTCTCCTCGGCCACGACGATCGAACCGATCCCCTTCGCCTTATACTTTTTGGCCACAGACGACACGCCGTCGTAACTGCCGTCCAGCGTATTGAGCACCGAATTGGTCTGTCCGTTGAATTTATTGACGGCTCCCATCAGCAGGTTGTCCGAAATGTTTTCGAGGTGTCCCCGGAAGCGCAGCCACGGCCCCGCCATCGAGATATGGTCGGTCGTGCACTTGCCGGACGCCTTGATCAGCAGCCGCAAATCGGTAAAGTCGTTCCCGTCCCACGCGGCAAAAGGCTCCAGCCGTTGCAGACGATTCGAACCGGCGGCGATCGCCACCTCGCCGGAAGCGTGCGGATCGGGCGCGACGTACCCGTTGTCTTTCACGTCGAACCCGGAGGCGGGCAACTCGTCCCCTTTCGGTTCGTCGAGCATCACGGACTGTCCGGCAGCATTTTGCAGCGTGTCCTTCATCGGATTGAACGTCAGGTCGCCGGCGATGGTCAGCGCCATCACCAGTTCGGGCGAAGCCACGAAAGCGTGCGTATTCGGATTGCCGTCGGCCCGCTTCGCAAAGTTCCGGTTGAACGACGTCACGATCGAGTTCGGACGCGTGTTGTCCGGCTCGTGCCGCGCCCACTGCCCGATGCACGGACCGCAAGCATTGGCCATCACGGTGCCGCCCGCCTCAAGCAGCGACTGCAAGATTCCGTCGCGTTCGGCCGTATAGCGCACCTGCTCCGAACCCGGATTGATCAGCAGCTTCGCTTTCGTCTCCAGCTTTTTGGCGGCCGCTTGACGCGCCACCGAAGCGGCGCGGCTCAGATCCTGGTACGAAGAGTTCGTACACGATCCGATCAAGCCGACTTCCATCCGCTGCGGGATCCCTTTTTCGCGCACCCAGGCGCCGAATTCGGAGATCGTATGCGCGGCATCGGGCGTAAAAGGCCCGTTGATATAGGGTTCCAACGACGACAGGTCGATTTCGATCACCCGGTCGTAATATTTTTCCGGCTCGGCGGCCGTTTCGGCGTCGGCGCGCAGCGAACCGGCTATGCCGTCGGCCAGCGCGGCCACTTCTTCGCGTCCGGTAGCGCGCAGGTAGCGCGCCATCGACTCGTCATAGGCGAACAGCGAAGTGGTGGCCCCCACCTCGGCGCCCATATTGCAGATCGTCGCCTTGCCGGTCGCAGACAGCGAAGCCGCCCCGTCGCCGAAATATTCCAGAATCGCATTGGTTCCGCCCTTGACGGTCAGTATCCCGGCCAGTTTCAGGATCACGTCTTTCGGCGAAGCCCAGCCGCTGAGCCGCCCGGTCAGTTTCACGCCGATGATCTTCGGCATTTTCAGCTCCCACGGCATCCCTGCCATCACGTCCACCGCATCGGCCCCGCCGACGCCGATAGCTACCATGCCGAGCCCGCCGGCGTTCGGCGTATGCGAATCCGTCCCGATCATCATGCCGCCCGGAAAAGCGTAGTTTTCCAACACGACCTGATGAATGATACCGGCCCCGGCTTTCCAGAAACCGAGCCCGTAGCGATTGGCCACGCTTTTGAGAAAATCGTACACCTCGCGGTTCGAATCGTTGGCGGTAGACACATCGGAAGCGGCCCCCCGGTCGGCCTGAATCAGGTGGTCGCAGTGCACCGACGCCGGAACGGCCGAACGGTCGCGGCCGGCGTTCATAAACTGCAACAGCGCCATCTGCGCCGTGGCATCCTGCATCGCCACGCGATCCGGACGGAAATTCACGTAATCGACCCCTCTGCGGAACGCTTTCGCATCCGACGCATCGTACAGGTGCGCATAGAGGATTTTCTCCGCCAGCGTCAGCGACGTTCCTTTCACTTTCCGGGCCTGCTCCACCCTGGCGGCGAACGAGCCGTAAACTTTCCGAATCAACTCAATGTCAAATACCATTTTCTCTATATTTATTAAATTACCCTGCTTTTCGATACGGGCATAAAAACGCAAAACGGAAATTCTCCCGTTTTGCAAAGATAATCAATTTATCAAAAAGAGTCCCCGCTCCCGACGGATTTATCGGCTCTGCGGAACGGTCATTTCGCGATCTGCCCGGCCGTGTGCCTGAGTATCTCGGCCCGTTTCCGGTCGCGGGCTTCCGAAACGAAAGCGATCAGCCCATCCGGGTCGTCGCAACTGACGATGTAGGTATCCTCGTAAATATCCTCGATCAGCACCAGGTTGTTCCGCTCCGCCGCATAGACCTTGTACAGCGTCCACTCCCGGAAGCTGAAATAGTAGCCGTAATATCCCCAGAACCCGTAGCTGCCGAGCAACGGCCACAGCCGGCGGAATTCGCTGCGTTCGATCCGCCGGATCAGTTCGATATCCTCGATGTGAATCCGCGTCAGGTCGACGATGCAATGGATCTCGAGCGCCGCGTCGTCCAGCAGGATGTAACGCGGAATGGACAGGATGTACAGCGTGATGATGCAGACGACGAAAAAGAGTCCCCAGGCCGGCAGGTAATCGCCTCCCAGGACGAAATGAAACCAAACGAACAGCCCGGCGAGAATCAACAACAGGGCCGCCGTAATCCGCCGGCAGCGCCGGTCGTAGCGGTATTTATATTTTTTTTCCATCGGTACTTCCTCCCTAAGACGGCTGGCGATTATCCTTTCCCGGCCGCGTTTCTGCGTTCCTCCCTTTTTTTGTCGTTGCGCTCTTTCTCCCGTTCGGCCCGGCCGGCTACCATACATAGGAAAACGGCGAAAACGGCCGCAGCCACGCCGGATTCGACCAGCATCGACTGCATGTTCTTGCCGCTGTGGAACGCCCATGTTTCCGCCCCGTACGTAATCGCGAAAATCACGACGAAAAAAAGCGCGGCGTACAAAAGAAAATTCAGAACCACTTTCATAACGAATCACCTATTTCGGTCATCGATCCAATACGTTTTACGAACGTTTCCGGCGACGATCTTATTTTACATCAAATGTGAAAAAACGATTTTCCGACGAAAAAACTACGCCCCGAAATACTCCTTAAGATACGTATGGAAATTTTTCAGCGTTTCGTCCATCGACACGTACGATTTGCCGCCGGCGGCGTTACGGTGTCCCCCGCCGTCGAAATAACGGCGCGCGAACACGTTGACGTCCACGTCGCTGCCCCGCGAACGGAGCGACACCCGGATGCTGTGCTTCGTCTGGATAAACATCGCCGACATGCGGATACCCCGGATCGACAGCGGATAATTGACGAACCCCTCGCTATCGCCCTGTATGAAGTTGAAGCGCCGCATCTCCTCCTCGGTCAGGGACACGTACGCCACGCCGTACCGATAGTCGGTCACCATCTTGTCGTTCAGCATGTACCCGAGCAGCCGCATCCGTCCCTCCGAAAAATTGTCGTACACGCTGCTGTTGACGTACGGCACGTTCACTCCGCGGTCGATCAGCACCGCTACGGCCCGGAACAGATCGGAAGTCAGGTTGCTGAAACTGAAATTGCCGGTATCGGTCATGATGCCGACATACAGCGCCTCGGCCATCGCCTGGTCGATCGCATCGGTTCCGGCCAGCGCCTCGATCAGCTGATAGACGATATAGGAAGTCGAACAGGAGTGCGTATCGGAAAACTGCACCGTATAACCGTCCACCGGCGGATGCAGGTGATGGTCGATCAGTACGCGCTGGGCCGTCGTATTGGCCGTCGCCGTATCGGTCACCCGGTCGAGCCGGTTGATCTGATTGAAATCCATGCAAAAGATCACGTCCGCCTCGCCGATGAACTTCGCCATCTCCCCGTCCGCATCCTCCTTGAAAACCCCGATATACCCGATATCGGTCATCCATTCGAGAAAATAAGGGTACCGGTTCGGCGCGATGCAGCGCGTCGTATGCCCCAGACGTTCGAGGTACGCGCGCCACGCCAGCGCGGCGCCGATCGTATCGCCGTCCGGATTGGTATGTGAAAGAAGCGCCATTTTTTTGGGAGCGCCGCCCAATATCTCCCGCAGTTGATCCAGTTTCTGTTCCGTAATTACCATAAAAATTTTTCTTTTTTTAATCGAACGGCCCGTCCGTCCCTCCCGGAGCCGTAAATATCATCCCCCGTATCCTTCCTTCCGGCTGCGGTTCGCCCGCCGGCGTATAAGGCCCGCGCAGCAGGTCGTCCGCCTTCGACGTCGCGGCGACCGGCGACCCGGCTATGTCCGCCAGGGCGTACTGCAATACGAACTCGTCCGGATCGCCCAATTCGAGCATCTGATCCTGATTATCGTCGTCGTCCGCCGGAAAATCGGGATCGAAACCGTCCGCGTAATCCGATTCGTAATCGCGGTTGAAAGCCCGGCCGGTAATCGGACGTAAAACGATCCCGTAAACGTTCGACCGGATCTCCGACGATCCTACGTTTTTTCCTTCCGTCGTCGTTCCCACCACCTTCACCGGCATATACGGCCGCAGGTTGTTGATCACCAACTCGCTCGACGAAGCCGTCCACGGGCCGGTCAGCACATAAAGCCGGGCGAGATTCAGGTTGCAGCCGCCCACCTCGCCTTCCGGCAGGAACCGCAGCACCGTCTCGCCGTACAGCGCATGCAGGTCGTCGTTGAAACGTTCGATGCAGAAAACCTGTCCCAGCGCGCTCTGCGGCGCGATCATGCTGCACAGCAACCGACAGGTATTGACGTAACCGCCGCCGTTATAACGAAGATCCAGCACCAGTTCGTTGATATGCTGTCGTTTGAAATCGGCGAATACCGCTTTGAGTTGTTCGTCGTACCGCCCGTCCGACGCCCCGGCAGGCTCCGACAGGAATTCGTTGTATACGAGATAACCGATCCGCCGGGAACCGCGTACGATCAGCGTATCGGTCAGTACCGGAGAGACGTCCAGCGTTTCGGCGGCGTCCATCGAAACAGATTTCTCGTAAACGGTTTGATAAATTTCGAACCCGCCCTGCATCGTTTTTTCCATCCGCTCCACCCACAGTGTGACCGCTCCGCCCCGCCGCAGTACCGACGTGTTGTTCGACCCGATCGGTTTTCCGTCGACCAGACAGATCCAGTCCCCGCGCCGTATTCCGGCTCTATCGGCGGGCGATCCCTTCACCACGAACTGCACCCGGGCCGCCACATACGTTCTGGAATAGTCGGTATAATAGCACTTGTATTCGATCCCGTAAGTGGCAACCTTGCCCGAAACGGCCGTTTTCGACGTTCCGCTACGTTCCATAGACGAGTAAAAATAGTTATCCGTCCCGGTATGTTTCCCGTCGTTGTCGGTCGGACGCGAGGACAACAGTCCGGTGAAAAAGTTTTCGCACGACTGGTTGTAATCGGGAGTTATCGTCTTCGTATAATCGTTATAGAGGTACTGCCGGATCATCTGCGAATAGATCCAGCGGTTGGCGGCAGCATCCGTAGCAGGATCGGACGCTCCCCCTTCCGAAGGGCCTTTGGCACAGGATATCAGCGCCAAACCCGCCAGCACGGCAAACCACCCTTTCAGTCCGTTCATAACTCCGGTTTTAATCCGACAATTCCGTCCCCGGACGCCGACCGCCCGAAGGTGGCCTGATCCGGCATTTTACAAAAATAGTAAATTATCGGCAGATCGTCGCAAAAAATCACTTTTCCTTTCGCCCGTAATAACGACACCACGGAGTCAGGCCGCACTGATCGCATTTGGGTCTACGGGCCAGGCATACGTAACGCCCGTGCAGGATCAGCCAGTGGTGCGCGATCGGGAGCAATTCGGGGGGAATATGCGCCGTCAGCTGATGCTCGGTCTGCAACGGCGTTTTGGCCCCCGTGGTCAGCCCCAACCGGTCGGACACCCGGAACACGTGCGTGTCCACCGGCATCACGGCCTCGTTGAAAACGACGATCCCGATCACGTTGGCCGTCTTGCGCCCCACGCCCGGCAATCGCTGCAACTGATCGAGGTCGGACGGCACCTCTCCGCCGAACTCCGACACCAGCATCCGCGCCATGCCGGCCAGGTTTTTCGCCTTGTTGTTCGGATAAGAAATACTTTTGATATAAGGATAGATCTCCTCGGGCGTCGCTTCGGCCATGCGTTGCGGGGTCGGGAAACGCTCGAACAGCGCCGGAGTAGTCATGTTGACCCGTTTGTCGGTGCACTGCGCCGACAGGATGACCGCCACCAGCAATTGGTACGGGTCTTTGTAGCGCAATTCGCTCTCGGCGACGGGCATATTCTGCTGAAACCATTCCAGGATTCGGGCGTATCGTTCAGTCAGTCTCATGGCAAATCGATTTTAAATAATTCGAAACCGGATAGATTATTCTATGACAATGACAAAGTTACAATATTTTTCCAAGGATCGGAACGAGGATCGCCGTAGCCAGCCCCATCAACCCGATGGCCAACCCGCTGATAGCCCCCTCGACGGCCCCCAGTTCCATCGCGCGGGCCGTTCCGAGCGCATGAGCCGCCGCGCCCATCGCCAGTCCTTTGGCGATCCGGCTTTCGACGCCGACCCGGCGGAGCACCCACGGCCCGACGATGCCGCCGAACACGCCGACCACGATTACCGCCACGGACGTCAGGGCCGGAATCCCGCCCGAGTTGGCCGACACCGACAGCGCGATCGCCGTCGTAACCGACTTCGGTTCGAGCGAAGCGACTACGGCAGGCTCGGCCCCCATCCAACGGGCGATCAACGCGACGCTGACGATCCCCACGGCGCTGCCGACCAGGATCGCCACGACGATCGAAATCACGTTCCCCCGGATGTTGTAAATCTGATCGTGCAGGATATACCCGAGCGCGACGACCGACAATCCCAGCAGAAAATCGATCACCTGCGTCTGCCGCATGTAATGCTCGTATTCGATCCCGCTCAGCCGCAAAAAGGCGATCAGCACGACGATCGAAACGAAAATCGGATGCAACAGCGCCCAGTTGACCTTGCGGCGCAACCACATCGCGCCGATGTAAACGCCGACGGTCAGCGTCAGCAAGAACACCTGCGAATCAGCGATCTCCTTTATCATCATCTTCTTTTTTAGACCGTTTTTTCGACTCCAGTTTCTGCTCCACCAGCCCGACCACCGCGATCACCAGCACCGTGCTGACCAACGAAGCCACGATGATGGCCAGCATGTAGCGGCTCAGCAACGTGTAGGACGTGATCAGTCCGACGCCGACCGGAATAAAGAACAACATCATGTTGTCGAGCAGGAACATCGACACCTTTTTCACATGCCCCGGACGCACCCACTTCAGCGACAGCGCACAGAAAAGCAGGATCATCCCGATCACGCTGCCCGGAACGAAATTCCCGATCAGGGCCGCGACGAAGCATCCCAGCAGATAAAACAACAAAATCAGAAATATACCGTACATTTTCAGGAACTAGTCTAAATAAAAATACAATACGCCGAAACCTTTCGGTCGACTTTCATCCGCCTTACCCATTCCATACCGTCCGACGGCCGGCACAGGCCGGACGCGACCCGTCACCCCCGCCGCAACGGGGTCAACTTCGCGAACCGCCGGAGCAGCGTTTTCCGTCCCGCTCCGTCGAACTCGACCGTAATTTTCACGTCGCCCGACCACTCCTCGACCTGCGTCACGCGTCCCGTTCCGAATTTGTCGTGCCGCACCAACATTCCGACCTCGAACTCGTCTCCCGCGCCGGCACTTTCCGCCGGACGGGGAGCGGACGGAATCCGCTGCTCCGGTTCGACCTGCGGGCGGCTGCCCACGCTGCGGAAACGGCTGTCGGGCACGACCGGCGACATCTCCCGGACAGGAGCCGCCGCATGTCGAAACCCTCCCTGCGCAGGACGTTCGGACGAACGTTCCCCGCGGGACTGCTCCCGGCCGGAATAATACGTCCGGGCGTTCCCCGTATAATCCTTGCGCCCGGCTTCCTGTTTCCGGTAACCGCCCCGGCCGCCGTATGCCGTCCGCACCGGAGCGTCGTTCCCTCCTTCCGGCGCCGACAGGTCGTCGGCGTCGAACTGGATGTCGAGAAACTTCGGGTCGATCTCGCCGAGAAAACGGCTGGGCCGGCAAAAAGTCATTTCGCCCCATTTAAAACGCGACTCGGCGAACGAGAGCACCGCTCCCCGTTTGGCCCGCGTCAACGCCACGTAAAACAGCCGGCGCTCCTCTTCGAGCCCCTCCTCGTTGCCGAGGCTCATCATGCTCGGGAACAAGTTCTCTTCCAGTCCCGCCACGTACACGTATTCGAACTCAAGCCCTTTGGCGCCATGCACCGTCATCATCGTCACTTTGTTGCGCTCTTCGGGCTTCTCGTTGTCCATATCGGTCAGCAGCGCAACGTTTTGCAGCCATTCGTCGAGCGTCACGCGCGCCTGCGCGTCGTCGCCCGATTCGGCCGCGATCCGCTTTTGTTCGTCGGTATAGGCCCTGACCGAGTTGATCAGCTCTTCGATATTTTCCAGCGCGCTGACCGCTTCCGGGGTCTGCTGCATTTTGTAGGTTCCGATAATTCCGGAACGGACGGCGATTTCCAGACCGAGCTCGTAAGCTTCGGCCGTGGCCCGCATACCGGACAACTCGCCGATCATCCCCGCAAAAGCGGTCACTTTTTTACCGGCGGCCCCTTTCATCTCCATATCGTCCGACGAAAGCGTGCTGACCGCTTCCCACAGGCTCAGATTCCGTTCCGCCGCGGCTGCCGCAATCCGGTTCACCGTCACGTCGCCGATCCCGCGCGCCGGGGTGTTGATTACCCGGCGGAACGCCTCGTCGTCTTTCGGGTTCACGACCAAGCGCACGTAAGCCAGCAAATCCTTGATCTCCTTGCGTTGGTAGAACGACACGCCGCCGTAGATTTTATAGGGAATGTTTCGCCCGCGGAGCGACTCCTCGAGCGAGCGCGACTGCGCATTGGTACGGTACAGAATCGCTATCTCGCTGTAAGAAAGATCCTTTTCTCGCACCGTCGAAGCGATGTCGCCGGCAATCAGGATCGCCTCCTCCTTATCGGTATAGGCCTTGATCACCTTGATTTTTTCACCCTGCTCGGCAGTCGAGAAGGAGCGTTTGCGGATCTGCTTCGTATTTTTTTCGATGATACTGTTCGCCGCATCGACGATCGTCTGCGTCGAACGGTAATTCTGTTCGAGCTTGAAAATCCGCGCATCCGGAAAGTCGTTGCGGAACCGCAGGATGTTTTCGATCTTCGCTCCGCGAAACGAGTAGATGCTCTGCGCATCGTCGCCGACGACGCAGACGTTCGAATGCTGCTCGGCCAACCGCCGGATAATCACGTACTGCGCGAAATTGGTATCCTGATACTCATCGACCAGAATGTAGCGGAACTGCGCCTGGTAGCGGGCCAGCACGTCCGGAAAATCTTTGAACAGGATATTCGTATTGAGCAGCAGGTCGTCGAAATCCATCGCCCCGTTCTGCCTGCATTTCTGCACGTAGAGTTTATAAATATCGACGAACTGCGGTCGGCGGCGTTCCCGGTCTTCGGCCTGCAACGAAGCGTTCGCCTCGTAAGCGCCCGGCGTGATCAGGTTGTTCTTCGCCAGCGAGATCCGGGCGGCGATATCGCCGGGCTTGTAAGTCTCGTCGCTGAGATTCATCTCGCGGATGATCTGCTTGACCAGGTTGCGGGCGTCCGACGCGTCGTAGATCGTGTAGGAAGAGGGATAGCCCAGCTTGTCGGCCTCGGCGCGCAGGATGCGCGAGAACAGCGAGTGGAACGTTCCCATCCAGATCCGGCGAGTGGCCTGCGGCGACAGCAACTGCCCGATCCGTTCGCGCATCTCGGCCGCCGCTTTGTTCGTGAAAGTCAGTGCGAGGATCGTATCGGGGGCTACGCCCTGTTCGAGCATATAGGCGATGCGGCAGGTCAACACGCGGGTTTTGCCGGAACCGGCCCCGGCCACGATCAGCGACGGACACCGGAAGTTGACGACGGCCTCGCGCTGCGCATCGTTCAGTTTTTGGATATATTCAGACACAACGATCGACATTATTAACGCCGCAAAGGTAAGCATTAGAATCCGGAAATTTTCGCAAAAACGTCCCTTCGGAGAGCAAATCCCTCCGGCGGACGGCGCGCAAACGACCGCCGAAACGGATAACGGTCTGAAATTTGGCACAAGAGGGCATAAATTAAAAATTTTACAATAAATTTGCGTGTCAATCGTTTAAATCAATGCCCGAAACAGAGAACGGCATACGGATTATACGTAATTTTTCAAGATATGAGTGAAGTAATCAATATCAAGGAACTCAACGAGCGGATCGAGCGCGAAAGCGTCTTCGTCGATACGCTGAACCTGGAGATGAGCAAGGTGATCGTCGGCCAGAAACACCTGGTTGACACGCTGCTGATCGGCCTGCTGTCGAACGGCCACATCCTGTTGGAAGGCGTCCCGGGACTGGCCAAGACGCTGGCCATCACGACGCTGGCGCAGGCCGTGAACGCCCACTTCAGCCGCATCCAGTTCACCCCCGACCTGTTGCCGGCCGACCTGATCGGTACGCTGATATACAGCCAGAAGACCGAAGAGTTTTCGGTGAAGAAGGGGCCGATCTTCGCCAACTTCATCCTGGCCGACGAAATCAACCGCTCCCCGGCCAAAGTGCAGAGCGCGCTGCTCGAAGCAATGCAGGAGCGTCAGGTTACCATCGGGGACACGACCTACAAACTGCCGGAACCGTTCCTCGTACTGGCCACGCAGAACCCGCTCGAACAGGAAGGCACCTACCCGTTGCCCGAAGCGCAGGTCGACCGTTTCATGCTGAAAGCGCGGATCACCTATCCGAAGAAACAAGAAGAACGCGACATCATGCGACTGAACATGCTGGGCGGCGGGCTGCCCAAACCGAACCGGGTCATCGCGCCGGAAGACATTCTGAAAGCCCGCGAGGTGGTCAGCGACGTCTATATGGACGAAAAAATCGAGAAATACATCGTAGACATCATCTTCGCCACGCGCGAACCGTCTGAATACAACATGGCGAGGCTCGCTTCGCTGATCAGCTACGGCGGCTCGCCGCGCGCGAGCATTTCGCTGGCGAAGGCGGCCAAAAGCTACGCCTTCATCAAGCGGCGCGGCTACGTGATCCCCGAGGACGTGCGCGCCGTATGCCACGACGTGCTGCGGCACCGTATCGGACTGACCTACGAAGCTGAGGCCGAAAACGTCTCCACCGAAGAGATCGTCACCGAAATCCTCAACAACGTCGAAGTACCTTAGTCCGTAAACCGTCATGGAGAGCAGCAGCGATATTCTCAAACAGGTCCGCAGGATCGAGATCAAGACGCGGGGGCTGAGCAACGATATCTTCGCCGGCAAATACCACAGCGCTTTCAAAGGGCGCGGTATGGCCTTCAGCGAAGTGCGCGAATACCGCGTGGGCGACGACGTCCGCGATATCGACTGGAACGTCACCGCCCGCAGCCGCCAGCCGCACATCAAGATCTACGAGGAAGAGCGCGAGCTGACGATGATGCTGTTGATCGACGTCAGCGGTTCGCGCATGTTCGGCACGACCGAAAAGCTCAAGAAAAACACGATCACCGAGATCGCCGCCGTGCTGGCCTTTTCCGCCGCGCAGAACAACGACAAGGTGGGCTGCATCTTCTTCAGCGACCGCGTCGAAAAGTTCATCCCGCCGAAAAAGGGCCGCGCGCACGTGTTGATGATCATCAAGGAGTTGATCAGCTTCATGCCCGAGAATAACGGCACGGACATTTCCGAAGGGCTGCGCTACCTGACCAATATCCTGAAAAAACGTTCGACGGCCTTCGTACTGTCCGACTTCATGGACACGGCCGACGGTCACGCCCGGTTCGAAGACGCGCTGAAAATCGCCTCCGGCAAACACGACATGGTCGGAATCCGGGTCTACGACCGCCGCGAACAGCAGCTTCCGGATGTGGGAATCCTCGAACTGAAAGACGCCGAGACGGGCGAAAAAGTGTGGGTCGACACGGCTTCGCGCGCCGTCCGCGACGCCTACGCCCGTAACTGGGAACAGACCAGCGCGCTGATCGATTCGTCGTTGAAACGCTGCCGGGTCGACAACGTGAAGATCGCGACGGGAGAAGACTATGTCACGTCATTGATGAAACTCTTTAAACGCCGGTAACCGGCGCCAAGCTGACAAACCGTATGTTTTACGTTAAAAAAATATTCACCGTAGCTCTGCTGCTGATCGCAGGTTCGCTGTCCGCACAACCGAAAACGCCGTCCGTCGAGGCGCGGTTCTCGGCCGACTCGGTGTTGATCGGCGACCAGTTCCGGCTCGACATCGAGGTCGACAAGGACGTGATGGAGGTCGTCGAATTCCCCGTTTTCGACAGAGGACATCTGGGCGGCGATTCGACCGACATCGAAATACTCGCCGAAGGACCCGTCGATACGTTGAAAACCGACGGACGCCGGATTACGCTGAAAAAATCCTACTTGCTGACCTGTTTCGAAGAGGCCGACTACCGTATCGGAAAGTTCCCGGTGCTTTACATCAATAAAAACATAATCGACACGTTGTGGTCGATGGATTCGCTGCGGATTTTCGTCAATACGCTGTCGGTCGACACGGCCACGCAGACGATCCACGACGTCAAGCTCCCGCTCGAAGTTCCCGTCCGGTTCGGCGAATACGGCGGCTACTTGCTGACGGGTCTGCTCGGGGCCGCGCTGATCGCCCTGGTCGTCTTCCTGCTCGTCAAACGGTTCCGCGGCAAACGGCAGTCCGGCGGCAAACGCGTCCCGGCCGAACCGCCGCACGTAACGGCGATCCGGCAGCTCGAAAAACTGCACTCGCAGAAACTATGGCAAAGCGGGAAACAAAAAGCCTATTACACCGGCATCACCGACATCCTGCGCGAATACCTGAGCACCCGTTACCCGGTCAAAGCGCTGGAAATGACTTCGCAAGAGATCTTGGACAGGATGATCCGCGAATCCTTACCGGAGAAATCGATCAAGCGGCTCAAAGACATCCTGATCACCGCCGATTTCGTAAAATTCGCCAAATTCACACCGGATGCGGATCAGAACGAAACGGTCTACACGGACGCTTACTATTTCATCGAAGAGACCAAAGCGGTCGAGGTGGAACAGCCCGCCGCCGAGATCGAACCGATCAAAACCGAGGAAAAGAAGGAGGACGACGCATGATACGCCATACGATCATAACCTGTCTGCTGCTATTGGCGGCCGGGACGGCGGCGGGACAGAAATACCCCGAACGCCGCGACATCCGTTCGGGCAACAAATTTTACGGGAAAGCGGAGTACTCCGAAGCCGAGATCTCCTACCGCAAAGCGCTGGAAAAACAGCCCGATTCCTACGAAGCGAACTTCAACCTGGCCGACGCGCTGTACAAACAGAAACGTTACGACGAAGCGGCCGGACTGAACGAACAACTGGCTGCCGACTCGGCCCGTCTGGACAACGCGGCTTCGGCCTATTTCAACCAGGGAAACGCCCTGTTCCAGCAGCGCAAACTGCAGGAAGCCCTCGAAGCGTACAAAAACTCGCTGCGGTTGAATCCGGCCGACATGGAAGCAAAGTTCAACTACGCCTACACAAAAAAACTGCTCGACAAAGACAAAAACGATCAGAACAAGAACGATCAAAACAAAGACCAGAACAAGGACAACCGGAACGACCAAAATAAAAACGATAAAAACGATCCGAACCAAAATCCGGATAAAGACCGAAACAAAGACAATCCGGATAATAATCAAAACGGCAACGATCCCGACAAACAGGATCAGCAGCCTCCGTCCGGCGGACAGCAACCGCCGCAGGGGGGCATGAGCCGCGAAGAAGCCGAGCGGATGCTCGACGCCGTCCAGGGCAGCGAGGACAAGACAAAGAAGAAAGTGGACGAAAAGAAGGCGGTGACCGTCGGAAACTCGGGAAAAAACTGGTAGGGCCGTCCGGTGAAAAAATCTGTTTAAATCAGCAATCGACGTGGTGGACATAACAAAATTCGCGAATCCCAAATTATTATGGCTGTTGCTGCTGCTGCTGCCGATGGTCGCCTATTACATCTACCGGATGCGGCAGGGGAAGGCTACGATGCGGATATCGACCGTAGCCGGCGTACGGCGGCTTCCGCACGGGCTCAAATACTACCTGCAGCACCTGCCGTTCGTTCTGAGATGCCTGGCGACGGCGCTGCTGATCGTGGCGCTGGCCCGCCCGCAAAGCACATCGAAAAACACCAGCAGCTCGACCGAGGGGATCGACATCGTGCTGGCGCTCGACATCTCCGGCAGTATGCTGGCAAGGGATTTCCAGCCCGACCGGATCTCGGCCGCGAAAGAGATGGCCGCCAATTTCATCATGGACCGTCCGAACGACCGGATCGGCCTGGTGGTATTCGCCGGCGAAAGCTTTACGCAGAGTCCGCTGACCACCGACAAAGCCTCGCTGGTCAATATCCTCGGCACCGTCAAAAGCGGCATCATCGAAGACGGCACGGCAATCGGCAACGGGCTCGGCACAGCGGTCAACCGGCTGCGCGAGAGCTCGGCCAAAAGCAAGGTGGTGATCCTGCTCACGGACGGCGTCAACAACAGCGGGCAGATCGCTCCGCTGACCGCGGCCGATATCGCCCAAACGCTCGGCATCCGTGTCTACACGATCGGCGTCGGCAGCGAAGGGACGGCTCCATACCCGGCGCTCGACATGTGGGGCAACATCAGCTACGTACCGATGAAAGTCGAGATCGACGAAAAAATGCTGACCCAAATCGCCGAAAAAACGGGCGGCAAATATTTCCGGGCGACCGACAACAACAAACTGCGCGACATCTACGAAGAGATCAACCAAATGGAAAAAAGCCGCGTGGAGGTGGAAAACGTCACCCGTTATTACGAACGGTTCGCCCTTTTCGCGCTGGCCGCGCTCGCGTTGCTGGTTTGCGAAATGTTGATCCGTAAACTGTGGCTGCGCCAGATTCCGTAAAACCGTACGACTATGTTCAGATTTGCAACACCCGAATATTTCTACCTGCTGATCCTCGTCCCCGTGCTGATCGGCGTCTACTGGTACTCGGTACGCGTCCGGCGACGGGCGTTGGAACGCTTCGGCGACCCGGAAACCATCCGGGGACTGATGCCGGAGGCCTCTCCGAAACGGGTACGCACCAAGTTCACGATCTTCGCGCTGGCGCTGGTCTTCATCGTCATCGGCCTGGCGCGACCGCAGTTCGGTTCCAAGCTGAAAGAGGTCACGCGCACGGGGATCGAAATGATGCTGGCGGTCGACGTATCGAACAGCATGTTGGCGCAGGATTTCGAACCGAATCGACTCGAACGCACCAAATTCGCGATCGACCGGCTGATCGAACAGCTTCATCAGGATAAAATCGGACTGATCGTATTCGCCGGCGATGCCTATATGCAGCTTCCGATCACCTCCGATTACGTCATCGCCCGCACGTTTGCGAACAACATCTCCCCTACCATGGTTTCGAGACAGGGAACGGCCATCGGCGCGGCCATCGACCTGGCGTCCCAATCGTTTTCGTCGGGTAGCGACGGCAGCCGCGTCATCGTCATCATCTCGGACGGCGAGAACCACGAAGACGACGCCATTGCCGCAGCAAAGGCCGCCGCCGAAAAGGGGATCAAGATCTATACGATCGGCATCGGAAGTCCGGAAGGCGCCCCGATCCCGATCGACGGGAATTTCATCAAGGACGAAAAAGGAAACATGGTCGTATCGAAACTCGACGAAGCGACGCTCGAACAGATCGCCCTGTCGACCGGAGGCGCTTACATCCGCGCCACGAACCGCAGCCTCGGACTCGACGAAATCGTCAAGAAGATCAACGAAGTCGAGAAAAAACAACTATCGTCCAGCGTTTTCGAAGATTTCAACGAACAATACCAATACCTGATCGGAATCGGACTGCTGCTGCTACTGATCGAATTCGTCATGCTCGAACGGAAAAGCCGTATCCTGAGCCGCTTGAATATTTTCCGAAAACAATAAAGCCCTCCGGGAAGCATTATTTTTCCTGGACGGTCGATCCGTCGGTAAAGCCGGCAAAATTCGAAAGGATTTTCGCCGGCTTTTCGGTTTCTCCCGTCTTCCAAAATCCGCTTCCCGGGCACTGTATCCGATTCAGAATATCGACATACCAAACAACCCGGACAAAAATGTATAAAATTACTTTTTAGGCGATTTTTTTCGCGGGCGCACATGAATCTCATGGAAAATCAAGTAAATTTGCAGAATATTCGATTTTATTCAGAAAACTAAACCCGACGACAGATGCCGGTACGCTACTTCAAATACGACCAACCTTTCGCGCTCGAAAACGGAGAGAAGCTTCCCGAGCTGACCATCGCCTACCACACGTTCGGAACGTTCAAAGGGAACAACGCGGTCTGGGTCTGCCACGCGCTGACAGCCAACTCGGACGTAGCCGACTGGTGGCCGCATACGGTCGAACAGGGCCGGTTTCTCGACCCGAAGCGTTATTTCATCGTCTGCGCGAACATCATCGGCTCGCATTACGGATCGACCGGTCCGTTGAGCATCGATCCCGCGACCGGGAAGCCGTACTACGGCACATTCCCCTTCATCACGGTACGCGACATGGTCAACGCCCATTTTCTGCTGGCCGACCACCTCGGCATCGCATCGGCTCACGCCGTCGTCGGCAGTTCGATCGGCGGATTCCAGGCCCTCGAAATGGCGCTGACGCGACCGAACTTCGCCCGAAAACTGGTATTGATCGCAACGGCGGCCCGCAGCCAGCCGTGGGCCATCGCTTTCAACGAATCGCAGCGCATGGCCATCGAAACGGACGCCAGTTTCGGACAGGAAGACCCTGAAGCCGGGAAAAAGGGTATGCGGGTTTCCCGGTCGATCGGTCTGCTCAGCTACCGCGGTTCGTCGGCTTACAACGCCACGCAGCAGGAAAACGACAACCTGTACAAAATAGCCGGATTCCGGGCGACGACCTACCAGCAATACCAGGGTGACAAACTGTGCCGCCGTTTCGACGCCTACTCCTACTACCGCCTGACGCAGGCTTTCGACTCGCACAACGTCGGACGCTACCGCGGCGGCATCGAAAGCGCGCTCGGATCGGTCGCGAGCCCGACGATGGTCGTGGGAATTTCGTCGGACATGATCTTTCCCGTCTCGGAACAGGTCTTCCTGTACCGTCACATCCCGCAATGCCAGCTACGGCTGATCGACTCGCCGTTCGGCCACGACGGGTTCCTGGTCGAATACGACAAGCTGAACGCGCTGCTCAAACCGTTCATCGGTACGCCGACGGCCCGGTAACATCCCGTTATTTTCACCGGGAATGTTGCTTTTCGGCATTTTTTTTTCGATATTGCCGCAACCCGGATCAAATCGGAATACCTAAAATATTTAACCAAACTGATATGAAACTTTCTACTTTTTGCCGGATTCCGGCCCGCCGCATTGCGAAAACAGGCATCTGCACCCTCTCCGTACTACTGGGAACGGGACTTTTCGTATCGGCGCAAACCGTTACGGACCGGTTCGCGCCGCTTCCGGCAGGCGCCGTCCGGCTGACCAATTTTCTCGAAAACGACATCCGGAACTCGATCGAACATTGGAACAAAGGCGAACTGCCCTACCGCGAATTCGTGGAATTTTTCCGTTCCCAGGCTGCGCCCCAATTCGCCCTCGGCGAAATGTGGGGCAAAGCGGTGCGCTCGGGCTGCATGTTTTACCGATACACCCAGGACCCGGAACTCAAAAGCATCCTGAAGGCGACGGTCGAAGACCTGCTTTCGGTACAGAATCCCAACGGCAGTATCAGCTGTACGCCCGAAGAGCAGCAGCCCGGCGGGGAGAACGGCGACCTGTGGGAGCGCAAGTACGTCATGCTCGGACTGGATGAATACTATCGCTGGGTCGAACAGAACCCCGCCGTACTGGAGGCGTTGAAAAAACACGCCGACTGCCTCATCGCGCAAATAGGACATGCGCCCAAGACGGAAATCGTCGATCTGGGCTGGAGCGCCACCAACATCGGCCACGAAGCGTGCCACATCGAATCCAGCACGCTGCTGGAACCCTTCATGCGGCTGTACAACTGGACCGGCGAGCAACGGTACCTGGACTTCGCCTCGTACATCGTCGAATCGGGCGGAACCAAGCATTTCGATCTGATCCAGCAAGCCTGCGACAACACTCTCCCTTACAAGATGAGCGGCCATTACCCCAAGGCGTACGAGATGATGTCGATGTTCGAAGGGGTCGTAGAATACTACCGGGCAACGGGCGACGAGCGCTGCAAACAAGCATTCATGAACCTGTACGACAACATCCGGAAAAACGAAATCACCATCATCGGCAACGCCGGGGCCGATCAGCCCTACCACCCCTACGTCGCCGGGGAGGCGTGGGGCAACACCGCTTTCGAACAAACCAACCCCGACATCACCCGCATGATGGAGACCTGCGTGGGGGTAACCTGGCTGAAATTCTGCTCCCAGATCATGCGCCTGACCGGCGATCCCTCGCCCGTGGACGAGATCGAAAAATACGTCTATAACGGCCTGCTCGGGGCGATGAAACCTTCGGGCGACGGGTTCAGTTACGTGAATCTGCTGAACGGCAACAAGGTCGTCAATTACGGCTGGGGCTGGCATTTCGGCGATTTTTACGTCACCTGTTGCAACCTCAATGGTCCGATGGGACTGGCCTACATTCCGTACGTAGCCGTCATGGAAGACGATCGGGGGCCGATCGTCAATCTGTACAATGCGAGCGAAATCGACATGACGACGCCCCGTAAACGCCCGCTGAAACTCTCCCTCGAAACGGATTTCCCGCTGACCGGCAACGTGATCATCGAAGTCACGCCCGAAAAGAAAGAAGAATTCACCCTGAAATTGCGCATTCCTTCCTGGAGCGCGAATACCGTCGTCAAAGTGAACGGAAAGACGCAGGAAGTCGCGCCGGGCACCTACGCCGAATTGACGCGCAAATGGCAGGCCGGCGACCGCATCGAGGTCGCTTTCGACATGACCTGCCGCGTCATCGACGCGCCGCACGGCAGCAACCGCAAAGGAGATAATTTCCAGGCGGTCGTCTGGGGCCCGATCGTACTGGCCCGCGACCAGAACATCGATCCCGATTACGACAAGCCGGTACGGATAATCGCCGACGAAAACGGAATCGTCAAAATCAGAAAAGTGAACCCGACCCTGCCGACCACACGAATAGAGTTTGCGGTTCCGACCGCCGACGGCGAGATCCGGATGACCGACTACGCCTCGGTCAACGGATGGGAGGGAGCCCAAATATGCACCTGGCTGCCGGTAAAAACGGAATAGACGGCCGGATTCATCCAAAAAGCGGAGATACACGGACGAACGCGTTCATGTGTTTTCCAATCGAACGCACGATCCTCCCGGCAAGACGCTCCAGTCTGTCCGGACGACATACGGAAACGAATCAGGCGACGGGAAACTCTGAAATTCCGTCGCCTGATTCGTATTCATTCCGGAAATCTGACAATCCGGAAATTTCGCCGGGCGGCAGTCAGGCCTATGCTCCCGGACGCACTTCGTTCGTCAGTCTCCGCCCGTCCGAGAAATCGCGGACATTTTGCAGGGTCGTATGCGCAATGTTATCCAGCGCCTCACGGGTGAAAAATCCCTGGTGCGAGGTCACGATCACATTGTTGAACGACAACAGGCGCGCCAGCATATCGTCGCCCATGATCCGGTCGGAAGTATCCTCGTAAAAGTAAGCCGCTTCCTCCTCGTAAACGTCGAGACCGGCCGAACCGATCTTTTTCTTTTTCAGCCCCTCGATCAAAGCCTCCGTATGGATCAGTTGTCCCCGCCCCGTATTAATGAGCATCATCCCTTCTTTCATCTGATCGATGGCTTTTTCATTGATCATATACCGGGTCTGCTCGGTCAGGGGACAATGCAGCGAAATGATGTCCGATTGCCGGAACAACTGTTCGAGCGGCACGTACTCCACTCCTTCGTTCGCCGCGAACTCCCGGTCGGGATAAAGGTCGTACGCCAGTATATTCAACCCGAAACCCTTTAATATGCGGATCAACACCTTCGCTATTTGGCCCGTTCCGACGATTCCGGCCGTTTTTCCGTGCATATCGAACCCCAACAGGCCGTGCAATGAGAAATTACCGTCGCGCGTACGCCAGTAGGCGCGGTGGATCTTGCGGTTGAGCGCCAGCATCAACGCTACGGCATATTCGGCCACGGCATAAGGCGAATAGGCCGGCACGCGCACCACCGGAATGCGGTGCCTTGCCGCGGCATTCAAATCCACGTTGTTGAAACCCGCGCAACGCAATGCGATCAGCTTCACTCCCATGGCGGCAAGCCGGCCGATGGTTTCGGCATCGGCCGTATCGTTCACGAAAATACACACGACGTCGGTATCCTGCGCCAGAGCCACATTATTGAGATTCAAATGGCTCCGGTGGTAGTTGAACTCGAATCCGAAGGCGGCATTGGCCCGGTCGAACGAATCCCGGTCGTAAGGCTGTGTTCCGAAAAATGTTATTTTCATTTGTATTTTTTTAATGTATCGGTTTTGACAAAACAGTCGTTCTACTTTTCACGATTATGGTGAATCATAACAAATATCATGAAAATCTTCCGCGCAGCGCTTTAAATTTAACCGCATTTTCCACAATACCGCAGAATTACCCCATGTATCCAACGGCTGAAAGCCGACGGAGCAGATTCGAAATATAAAACCGGCTGGTAAAACGGTCTATCCGTCACGGTCTGCCGTCGGCTTTATCAGTAAAACCGTGAAAAGCGGAGACGATCTTACCGCCCCTTGCGTCGAATGATTTCGGCCGGCATGTCCTTTTGAAAAAACGGGCCGCAAAAAACAAAATATCAAACGTTTCGACCGTTTTTTAGTATTTTGTTTATTTTTTTGGCAGGAAATATGGTGAAATTGCCGGGAAGAGGGTTACTTTTGTATTCATTTTGAAAAGACCGGAACCGGCGAAAGACGCATCCCGAAGCGGACGGGTCCGCAACCGGATTCGAAAAACAGTCATAAAACGATAAAACCGATGAAATATCCCGAATCAGTAAATATCCTTTTATTGGGCTCAGGGGGCCGTGAACATGCCTTTGCATGGAAAATCGCTCAAAGCAAGCGGCTGGCGCGGCTGTATATCGCTCCGGGGAACGCAGGCACCGCCGTATGCGGGACGAACGTGGACATCAATCCGGTCAATTTCGCGGCCGTCAAACAGTTCGTGCTGTCGAACAACATCAACATGGTCGTCGTCGGCCCGGAAGAACCGCTGGTAAAAGGGATTTACGATTTTTTCAAGGAAGACCATCAGATCAGCAACATCCCCGTGATCGGCCCGTCGACGGTCGGGGCGCGGCTCGAAGGGAGTAAGGATTTCGCCAAGGATTTCATGATCCGCCACCGTATTCCGACGGCCGCCTACCGTAGTTTCACAAAGAAAAACGCCGACGAAGCCAAAGCCTTTCTCGAAACGCTGAAAGCGCCTTACGTGCTGAAAGCCGACGGACTGGCCGCCGGAAAAGGAGTGCTGATCGTCGATTCGCTCGAAACGGCGAAAGCCGAGCTGGATACGATGCTCAACGGGCGTTTCGGGCACGCCGGCGACACGGTCGTGATCGAAGAGTTCCTGTCGGGAATCGAATGTTCGGTTTTCGTAGCCACCGACGGCAAGAATTTCAGCGTGCTGCCCGTCGCAAAAGATTACAAGCGGATCGGCGTCGGGGACACCGGCCCGAACACCGGCGGCATGGGGGCCGTATCGCCGGTTCCGTTCGCCGACGCAAAATTTATAGACAAGGTCGTATCGACCATCGTCGAACCGACCGTCAAAGGGCTCTCTGCCGATAAGATCGACTACAAAGGATTTATTTTCATCGGATTGATGAACGTGCAAGGCGATCCTTATGTGATCGAATACAACGTCCGCATGGGCGATCCCGAAACCGAAGCGGTGCTGCCGCGCATCGAATCGGACATCGTCGAACTGTTCCAGGGCATCGCTTACGGCGGACTCGACCAATACGAACTGAAAATCACCCCGGCGACCGCCGCCACAGTGGTCTGCGTATCCGGCGGCTACCCGGGCGACTATGCCAAAGGCATGGAAATCAAAGGACTCGGCAACACGGCAGACAGCATCGTCTTCCATGCGGGAACCACGGCCAAAGGCGGCAAAACGTTTACGGCAGGCGGGCGCGTGCTGGCCGTCACGTCGTTCGGCGACAACATTACGGACGCCGTCGGCAAATCCTACAAAACGATCGAAGGAATCGGCTACGAAGGGAAATACTACCGCACGGACATCGGAAAAGACCTGCTGTAACGGCAGGGGAAGGCCATGGGAGAGATCACCCGCCTGAACCTGAGTTGGACGCTGCTGTTCTTCGGACTGTTCCTGGGGCTTTTTTGGGGACGGTCGGAGTTGCTACCGACAGCGGCGGGCGGCGCCGATATGCCGCTGGGATCGTTGCTGAACCGGTTCTCCGCGACATATCCGATTGCGGCGAAAACGCTGGCTGCCGTACTGCTTTTCCTGAACAGCATCCTGTTGCTGCGGATCGTCTCCCGCAACATGATCCTGACCGACCGGAGCTACATGCCGATCATCGTCTACCTGCTCGTCGCTGCCGGTTGCGGTTTCGGCAGCTCGGCGCTCGGCGCCATAACCGTTTCGCTGCTGGCAGTCTGCTCGTTCGATCAGATGTTGGGTTCGTTCCGGAGAGCCGTCCAATACGGAAAGCTATTCAATGCGGCGCTGCTGGCCGGTCTTGCACCCCTGGTCTGGTCGCACGCCGTCGTTTATGCGTTTCTGCTGCCCGTTTCGTTGATCCTGTTCAAAAAAGGCGGCCGCGAATGGATCGTGGCATGGGTCGGCTTTTTGTTGCCGTGGGCGATCTGCTCGTACGTCTACTGGGGAATGGGGTATCCATTCGGCCACGTAACCGGCCTGCTCGCCGGGAACCTCGGGAACCTGCTTGCCGGCGGAGATTTCCCCGACGTCCTGCGCCATCCGGAACTGCCGGTCTTCTGGGGAATGTGCCTGACGACCGTCGTGCTTTCGCTGATCTCGTTTATCCGGCGCTCGGACACGATCCGCACACGGGCCTATAAATCCTACATCTACTTTCTGTGGATTCTGCTCTTCTCGGCGGTACCGTTCGCTTTTCCGGGCCGGTCGGTACAGGATTTCCCGATGATCGCCGTCCCTTTGGCAATCATCATCCCGCCCTATTTCATCCGCTACCGGGGCTGGATTCCCGGCCTGATCTATTTCGCGCTGATCGGCAGCATCGTTTTTTACAACCTCGCTCCGGCATTACTTCCCTGACCGTTTTTTCCGGCGATCCGCAACGGGACATATCACACGCAGCGCCCCGGCCTCGCAGGTAATATGCACCGGGAAGCGCGGCCCGGGCTGTCCGTCGATGTCGGTCGACTCCTCGCTGTACGAATACAACGTCACGTCGTCGCTCTTGAAATACACCACGCCCGGAGGGTAGCTGCCATTGTTGCGCTTGATGAAATGAAAAATCGTCCGGATCGTCTCGATCGGGCTGTCGCCCTTGATAACGATCACGTCGAGCAGGCCGTCGTCCGGCTCGGACAAGTAAGCGAAACGCATCTGCCCGGCGGTGCGTCCGTTGAATACGAAAAAGATCAGCGAAGAACCTTCGTAATTCCCGTGCGCCGACTCGATCGAAATATGCATTTTACGGAAATTCGGCAGTTCGCCCAGCCCGCCGAAATAGTAGGCCAGTTTCCCGAACGTGTTTTTCAGGATCGTCGGCGTTTTCTGCGAAACGTCGGTAAACAGCCCACAACTAAACACGTTGACGAAGTATTCGTCGTTGGCGCGCCCCAGATCCATGGTTCTGATCTCCCCGTTCAGGATCCGGCGACAGGCTTTCGCCAGATCGGACGGCACTCCGAGCACATGGGCGAAATCGTTGGCCGTCCCGGTCGGAAGCACCGCCACCGGAACGTCGAGCCCGCGCCGCTTCATCACGTTCACCACGTAATTGACCGTTCCGTCGCCGCCGGCGATCAGCGCGTGGTGGTAGCTCTGATCGACCCCGTCGAACATGTCGGTCTCCTCGGTATCCCCGAAACAAAGCCGGTACGGCACGACCGTATAACCGTGCCCCTGGTAAATCTCGATGATGTGGTCGAGCCACTCCGAAATCACGGTTTCTCCGGACTTGGGATTATAAATGAATCTGACTTTCTGCATCTTTTTTCACGTTTCTGAACCATAATGATATCGTCATTGCCGGGTCGACGCCTGCCGGGCGATCATCGCCTCCATTCCGGGAGTAAGATAGGTCTGATAGTTTCCCCGGTCGTCCGAATAGATCAGGTAAGCGTGCAACTCCGGATGCCCGGCCAGGAACTCCTTGCTTTTTTCGAGGCCGAGGATCATACAAACCGTGCCGTAAGCGTCGGCCAACGTCGCGGTAGGCCCCACGACCGTTACCGACAGCAGGTTGCTGATGATCGGCTCGCCGGTTCGGGCATTGATCGTATGCACGATCTTACGGCCTTTGTCGTCGGTATAGAATTTCCGGTAATTGCCCGAAGTGGCGAGTCCCTGCCCGCTGAGTCCGATCACCGTCTCCAGGTCGGCCCCCGGCAGCACGTTCCCTTCGGCCGGACGGTCGATTCCGACGCGCCAGGGTTTCCCTTCGGCATTCGACCCCCGACAGAAAATCTCTCCCCCCACTTCGACGATATAATCCGTCAGACCGAGGCTGTCGAAATAGGCGGCGATATAGTCCGAAGTCGCTCCTTGCGCAATCGAATTCAGGTCGAGCTGCATCCGCGGATCTTCTTTCCGCAACCGGCCGCCATCGACCGCGATTTTCCGATACCCGACGAATCGCAACAGCGAATCGACGTTCGGCTGCTGCACGACCGAATCGCCTGCAAACCCGTAAGCCGCCGTAAGCGGTTTGACCGTGATGTCGTATGCGCCGTCCGTCTCGCGGCTCAGCCGCTCGGCTTCGGCGATGCAATCCGCAATGAACGCATCCACCGAATCGGTCTCGTTGCGGTTCAGGCGGCTGAGCCGCGAATCGGGATTGAACAGCGACATCGAATTGTCGATCTCACGCAACAGACTGTCCACCTGACCTTTCAAATCTACCGGCCGGTCGCTTTTTATCACGATATGATAAGTTCCCCCCTGTGCGAAACCGTCGATTACGGTTACCTGATTGTCTTTCTTCACTCCGCCGCATGCGGCCACAGCCAGCGCAACAATCCCGAGCAAACCAATTTTAAATTTCATTATCAGCGTTTTAACATTCGAACATCGCACAAATTTATTTATTTTCCACAATATACGAATTATTTTTTATTACTTTGCAGGACAAATCAAGGAAGGAAGACGGGGGTGCCGCAGAACCGGCGGCTGAGATCAAACCCCAACACCTGATACGGTTAATACCGTCGGAGGGAGTTTTTCCAAAGGATAGCGCATTCGCCGCCTCTCTTTCTGCAAATCGTTTTTCGTATGGAAATATTTCTGAACGGAGTGAAAACCCCGACGCAGGCGTCGACCCTTTCGGAACTGATCGCAGAACAGTCGATCGCTACCGCCGGGCTGGCCGTCGCCATCGGGCTCCGCGTAATCCGCCGCGACGAGTGGGACGCTACGCCGGTCGCCGACCAGGCCGAAATCACGCTGATCCGCGCCACACAGGGAGGATAGAACAATGGTTGCAGATATTTTCCCGGAATCCCCGATCCTGATCACGCTGCCCCGTATTCTGAAAAACGAGGCGGAGACGCTGGCCGCACTGTGCGGCGCAGGAGTTTCCGTCATCCATATCCGCAAGCCGGAGGCGTCCGAACCGGAAATCGAAGAGTTGCTGAAAACGTTGCAGGCCCTCGGCGCGGACATGTCGCGGCTGACGATTCACTACAACGAACCGCTGGCCCGCAAATACGGGCTCGGAGGCGTGCACCTGCGCATCGAAGAACTGCTTGCCGGAGCCGGCGAAGGGCTGCGGCGGAGCTGTTCGGCGCACGGCTGGACGGAAGCGGAACGCGCGGCGACAGACGCGGACTACGTATTTCTGAGCCCGCTGTTCGATTCGATCTCGAAGCCGGGCTACCGCAGCGCGATTGACCCGGCGGAAGCCGCCGAACGGTTACGGCGCCGCAAAGGGAGGATCGTCGCGCTCGGCGGGATCCGTCCGGCGAACATCGCACGGGTAAGGCGGATCGGATTCGACGGGGCCGCCGTACTCGGGGCCGCATGGAGCGCGGACGAAAAGGCTGTCAATACCGAACGCACCCTGAAAAATTACCATATCCTAAACCGCAAATGGAAAGCGGCCGGAGGAACGCTACAACTGATCTCGGACGGCGACCTCTCCGTCGCCGCGCAATTCCTCGACGCGGGCGGACGCTGGATCCAACTGCGGATGAAAGACGCCTCCGCAGAGGTTATCGTCTGCCGGGGCAAAGAGATGCTCGCCCTGTGCCGGAAACGCCGGGCCGTGCTCGTCGTCAACGATGCGCCGCAACTGGCGGTCGCGATCGGCGCCGACGGCGTGCACCTCGGTCAAGCCGATATGCCGCCCATCGAAGCGAGGCGGATTATCGGCGACGGAGCGGTTATCGGTTCGACGGCCAACACCTTCGAACAGATCGCAGCGCGCAACGACGGCGAAACCGACTACGTCGGACTGGGACCCTTCCGTTTCACGACAACCAAGAAAAACCTGTCGCCGGTGCTCGGCACGGAGGGTTACCGCACGATCCTCGGACGTATGCGGACGGAAAATATCCCCCTGCCGGTCGTGGCGATCGGCGGCATCGAACTGCCGGATATACCGCAGATCATGCGGACGGGGGTCGACGGGATCGCCCTCAGCGGAGCGATCGCCCGCGCGGACTCGCCCGCCACGACGACCGCGAATTTTCTGAACGCAATCCGGAACGCATGAACCGCAGGCCGGGCCGACAGATAACAAAACAATACGTTATTATAAAACAATGGAAAATTTAATTATCGGAAACAAAACGTTTCACTCGCGGCTCTTCGTCGGAACCGGGAAGTTTTCATCCGCGGAACTGATGGGCAAAGCCACCGCCGCCAGCGGCAGCGAACTGGTAACCGTCGCGCTGAAACGAGTAGAACTCGAAAACCCGCAGGACGACATGCTCAGTCACCTGCACCTGCCGGGAGTCAACCTGCTGCCGAACACATCGGGGGTACGCAATGCCAAAGAAGCGGTTTTCGCCGCGCAGATGGCGCGCGAAGCGCTCGGGACGAACTGGATCAAACTCGAAATCCATCCCGATCCTCGCTACCTGCTGCCCGACCCGATCGAAACGCTGGCCGCGGCCGAACAGCTCGTAAAAGACGGCTTCATCGTGATGCCGTACATCAACGCCGACCCGGTACTGTGCAAACGGCTCGAAGAGGTAGGCACGGCCTGCGTCATGCCTCTGGGCGCCCCGATCGGATCGAACCGGGGACTGAAAACCCGCGACCTGCTGAGAATCATCATCGAACAGAGCAACGTCCCGGTCGTCGTCGACGCCGGAATCGGCGCTCCGTCGCACGCCGCCGAAGCGATGGAGATGGGCGCGTCGGCCGTACTGGTCAACACCGCAATCGCCGTAACGCAGGACCCGGTACAAATGGCCGTCGCTTTCAAAATGGCCGTCGAAGCCGGACGCATGGCATACGAGGCGCAGCTCGCGCCGCAAACGACCGCCGCATCGGCCACCAGCCCGTTAAACCCGTTTTTGGAAGGCATTAAAGGTCTGCAACAATGAGTTATTACGACATCATTCTCCAGTACGACTGGGAAACCACGCGGCGTAAGATCTACGCCTCGACCGAGGCCGACGTAGAACGCGCCCTGAGTCACGACCGCCCGTCGATGGACGACTTCGCGGCGCTCGTTTCCCCCGCGGCGGACAAGTACCTGAACGAAATGGCCGCCAAAAGCTACCGCATCACTCGCCGCCGTTTCGGCAACACGATGCAACTGTACATCCCGCTCTACCTCGCGAATATTTGCCAGAACCACTGCGTTTACTGCGGTTTCAACTGCACGAACAAGATCCACCGCGCGATCCTCACGCCGGACGAAATCCACGCCGAATGCCAGGCCATCAAAAAAGATCCGTTCGAACACATCTTGCTGGTGACGGGCGAAGCGCCGCGCTCATCGAGCGTACAATACATGGCCGATTCGATGGAGATCGTCAAACAGTATTTCCAGCAGATCTCGCTCGAAGTGCAGCCGCTCGAAACGGACGAATACCGGATGCTGATGGACCACGGCCTGCATTCGGTCTACGTCTATCAGGAGACCTACAACCGCGAACGCTATCCGGTCTACCACCTGCGCGGCCGCAAAGCCGACTACCGCTACCGGCTCGAAACGCCCGACCGGTTGTGCGAAGCCGGGGTGTACAAGGTCGGCGTCGGCAACCTGATCGGCCTCGAGGACTGGCGCACCGAAGCGTTCTTCACGGCATTGCACGTCCGTTACCTCGAAAACCGTTACTGGAGGCAGAAATACTCGATCGCCTTCCCGCGGCTGCGCCCTTATTTCGGCGAGGACGGGTTCAATCCCGAACACCCGACCACCGAACGCAACCTGCTGCAACTGATCTGCGCCTACCGACTGCTGAGCGAAGACGTCGAACTGTCGATCTCGACGCGCGAAAGCGCCGCCTGCCGCGACACGGTGCTGCCGTTCGGCGTGACGGTCATCAGCGCCGGTTCGAAAACCACGCCGGGCGGTTATGCGCACCCGACGCAGGAGCTCGAACAGTGGGCCATCAACGACGATCGCACGCCGACCGAGGTGTTCGACGCGGTCCGGGCCAAAGGGTTCGAACCGGTATGGAAAGACTGGTCGGGCTTTATGCAGGAAGCCAATATTCCCGCTTAAGACACGAAAACGTAAACCGCAGCCGGAAACAGGGAGCCTTCGGCAAACCGGCCTACCTGTTTCCGGTTGTTTTTAATAACGACAAATTATGCGTATTCTGATCCAGCGAGTACGACGCGCCTCGGTAACGATCGGGGAACAAACCCATTGCGCTATCGGCAACGGGCTGCTCGTCCTGGTCGGCATCGAAGAGGCCGACAACGACGAAGATATCGCATGGCTGACCGGAAAATTGACAAAACTTCGTATATTTGCCGACGAATCCGGCGCGATGAACCGGTCGGCAGAGGAAACCGGGGCCGACATACTGATCGTCAGCCAGTTTACGCTGTATGCACAGACCAAAAAAGGAAACCGGCCGTCGTACATACGGGCTGCACGTCCCGAAACGGCGATCCCGCTGTACGAACGGTTCGTCGAATCGGTCGAACGGGCGATGGGACACCGGATCGAAACGGGAGTCTTCGGCGCCGATATGCAGGTGGAACTGGTCAACGACGGTCCGGTAACCATCTGGATCGACTCCAAAAACCGGGAATAAGTTAATACGCGAAAACTATGACTATCAAAGAGGCTCAGGAACTGATCGAAACCTGGACGGCGAAAAACAACGTCCGCAACAACGAACTGACCAACATGGCGCTGCTGACCGAAGAGATCGGCAAACTGACCCGCGTGATGGTGCGCCGTTTCAACGATCACGCCAATGAGCCGAATTTCCGGTACGAGGTTTCGGACGAGATCGGCGATATCCTGTGGGCGTTGGTGAACGTCGCCAACCAGACGGGCGTCGACCTGACCGTATCGCTGATCAACGCCCTCGAACGTAAAAGCAACCAGCAGAGCCACCTGTCCTCTCCGAAGAAAAAATAAATCCGTCGGTTACGCAACGGCGCGAAACTTCCTTTCTCAATTTTGAAACCGCCTGTTTTTCCGACAGTCTTTTATTAAATATCCGCCGCATATCCGGTCAAAACAGCATCATCCGTACACCGGCCGGCAAGCCCCGCGACAAACAATCACATTTCAACAATACACACCCTATTTTCAAAAAACGAACAGTCTTCGTATTAAAAACAATATTTTCTTAACTTTGAGAAGCGCACAGCCATGTACTTTGAAAATATTGATTACGAAAGCCTTTATACTATCGCTCGTCGCACTGGGCTGGACGGTCGCGCTGCAAGCACAGAACTTTCAGGTTCAAGCCGTTTCAGGAGAAAAGAAACTCAGCTATGCCTACATTTATCTCAACGGCAGGGTGTGCGGGATCGCCGATCAGGACGGCGCGTTCAATATTCCCCATAGCAAATTGCACATCGGCGATACGATTCCGGCAAGTTATGTCGGAGCCCGGCCCGCTTTCGCGGTCTACACAAAAGAATTGGCCGGCGAATCCGAATGTACGCTCGAATGCAGCCCGATTAGGCGTTGGACGCGGTCGAAGTAAGTTCCAAATTCAACATCTGGCGCTTTTTCAACAAAAACGTCCGGAAACGCATCCCGCCGGACTGATTGCCCCGGAGCGAACCGGCGGGCCGATGATTTTCGTATCTTTGCCGGTAAAATCATGCGGACATGACGACAAATCTCAGACAACTGTTCCTCGAACACGTCGGACAGACATCCGATAACCCGATGATGCTCGAAGTGGAGCGCGCCGAAGGAATCTACCTGTACGGGCGAGACGGGAAACGGTGGATCGACCTGATCTCCGGCGTCTCGGTCAGCGCCGTAGGGCACGGCAACCGGCAGGTAATCGACGCGATCTGCTCGCAGGCGCAGGACTACCTGCACCTAATGGTCTACGGCGAAGCGGTCGAATCGCCTCAGGTACGCTACGCACAGCGCATCGCATCGCTGCTGCCCGATCCGCTCGACACGGTTTATTTCGTCAATTCGGGCAGCGAAGCGGTCGAAGGGGCGTTGAAACTGGCCAAACGCTATACCGGACGAACCGAAATCATCTATTACAAGAACGCTTACCACGGCAGTACGCACGGCTCGCTCAGCGTGATGGGCGGAGAGGAGTACCGCAACGCATACCGCCCGCTACTGCCGGACACCCGGCAAATCCGGTTCAACGAACCCGCAGACCTGCGATACGTCACTCCGCGCACGGCCTGCGTCATCATCGAACCGGTACAGGGCGAAGGCGGTATTTTCCCGGCCGACCGGGACTACCTGCAGGCGCTACGCGACCGGTGCGACCAGACCGGAACGCTACTGATCTACGACGAAATCCAGACCGGACTCGGACGTACCGGCACCCTCTACTTTTTCCAGCAGTACGGCATCGTCCCGGACATCTTGTGCACGGCGAAAGCTTTCGGCGGCGGTATGCCGCTGGGCGCGTTCATCGCGTCGAATCGAATCATGTCGGTGCTGAAAACCAACCCGGTACTGGGCCACATCACCACGTTCGGCGGACACCCGGTCTGCTGCGCCGCCGGGCTCGCCGCCCTGGAATACATCCTGTCCGAACGACTGACGGAGCTAGCCGACGCAAAAGGAGCGTTGTACGAAAGCCTGCTCGCCGGACATCCGCTCGTCCGCGAAATCCGGCGGACGGGTCTGCTGCTGGGCGTCGAATTCGGCGACAGCGAACTGACCGCGCGGATCGTGCTGCGGGCGATCGACCGGGGGCTGATGACCGAATGGTTCCTGTTTCACGACACGGCAATGCGGATCGCCCCGCCGCTGACAATCACCGACGCGGAGATCCGCGAATCCTGCGAGATTCTGCTGGAAGTGCTGAACGGAGCTGCCGAATAGCCTTTCCCCGACGCTCCGTGCCGAAGCCGGGATATCCGTTGCAAATGGACGGCGAACGCTCTCCGGCGGTTTTAAAACCGAATGGTTTGATATTCGCAAAAAAGTCTTAATTTTGCAAGGTTATGACTGATTTTTCCGAGCAAAACTAATCACTAAATAAACAAACTCAACAATGAAAAAAACGTTGAAAATAGTTGTTCTGGCCAAACAGGTTCCCGACACCCGCAACGTCGGCAAAGACGCCATGAAAGCCGACGGAACGGTGAATCGCGCAGCCTTGCCGGCCATTTTCAACCCGGAAGACCTCAACGCGCTCGAACAGGCCCTCGTCCTGAAGGACATGTTTCCCGGCAGCCGCGTCGACATCCTGACGATGGGCCCCGGACGGGCGGCGGAAATTATCCGCGAAGGCATGTTCCGCGGAGCCGACGGCGGCGTACTGCTGACCGACCGCAAATTCGCCGGATCGGATACGCTGGCCACTTCCTACGCTCTGTCCCGCGCCGCAGCCAAAATGAACCCGGACATCATCATCGCCGGACGTCAGGCCATCGACGGCGACACCGCCCAGGTAGGCCCGCAGGTCGCCGAGAAGATGAACCTGCCGCAGGTAACCTACGCCGAAGAGATCGTCGGCGTGGAAGGCGACGAACTGGTGATCCGTCGCCGGCTCGAACACGGCATCGAAACGGTAGCTTGCCGTATGCCGCTGGTAATGACGGTCAACGGCTCGGCCGCTGAATGCCGTCCGCGCCACGCCAAACTGGTGATGAAATACAAATATGCGATTACGCCGAGCGAATGCCAGCAGGACGAAGTGGGCTGCTACGCCGACCTGCGCGCACAGCGCCCGTACCTGAATATTACCGAATGGAACGTAGCCGACGTCGATGCCGACGACCGGCAACTGGGCCTCTCCGGCTCTCCGACCAAGGTTAAAAAGATCGAGAACGTGGTGTTCGCCGCCAAGGAAGCCAAGAAGCTGACCGCTTCCGACCAGGACATCGACTCCCTGATGCAGGAACTGATCGCCAGTCATACCTTAGGATAACCCGAATCGTAAACTGATAAAACGCATATTGATGAACAACATATTTGTATATTGCGAAATCGAGGACGGCAAGGTGGCCGACGTGTCGCTGGAACTACTGACCAAAGGCCGCGTGCTGGCCGACACGCTCGGGTGCGAACTCGAAGCGCTGGCGCTGGGACACAACCTCGCCGGAATTGAAAAAGAACTGGCCGAATACGGCGCCGACAGGGTGCACGTTGCCGACTGCGAATGCCTCGCCCCGTACCGCACGCTGCCGCATGCGGCGGTCGTCTGCGGGATTTTCAAGGAAGAGCAACCGCAGATCGCGCTGTTCGGCGCCACGCCGGTCGGACGCGACCTCGGCCCGCGCGTATCGTCGACGCTGCACAGCGGCCTGACGGCCGACTGCACGAGCCTCGAAATCGGCTCGCACACCGACGTGAAAAGCGGCAAAGAGTATAAAGACCTGCTTTACCAGATCCGTCCTGCATTCGGCGGCAACATCATCGCGACGATCATCAATCCGGATCATCGTCCGCAGATGGCCACCGTCCGCGAAGGCGTGATGAAGAAAGAAAAGGCCAAAACGCCGGGTAAAGGCATCGTTAAAAAAGTCGATCCGAAGAAATACGTGAACGACGCGGATTTCGTCGTACGGATCATCGACCGGCAGATCGAAGAGCGCAAGATCAATATCAAGGGCGCTCCGGTGATCGTAGCCGGCGGTTACGGCATGGGATCGAAAGAGAATTTCGACTTGCTGTTCGAACTGGCCGACGTGCTGGGCGCCGAGGTAGGCGCTTCGCGCGCGGCGGTCGACGCGGGAATGGCCGAACACGGCCGGCAGGTCGGACAAACCGGCGTTACGGTGCGTCCGAAACTGTACATCGCCTGCGGTATCTCGGGCCAGATCCAGCATACGGCCGGTATGGATCAATCGTCGATGATCATCTCGATCAATACCGATCCGGACGCGCCGATCAACAAAATCGCGGATTACGCGATCACGGGCGACGTGACGGAAGTGATCCCGAAAATGATCAAATACTACAAACAGAACTCGAAATAACGCACGACGTGCCTAATTCACAATAAACGATGGCTAATTTCTTTTTAGACAATAAAGACCTCCAGTACCACATGAACCATCCGTTGATGAAGCGGATCGTGGAACTCAAGGAGAAAGGCTATGCCGACAAAGATTTATACGATTATGCGCCGACCGATTTCGAGGACGCGCAGGACAGCTACCGCCGCGTGATGGAGATCATCGGCGAGGTCTGCGGCGACGTGATCGCCCCGAATGCCGAAGGCGTCGACCACGACGGCCCGAAGGTGGTGGACGACCATGTGGTCTATGCCCCGGGAACGGCCCGGAACATCGAGGCGCTGAACAAAGCCGGTCTGTTCGGCCTGACGCTGCCGCGCAAGTACGAAGGACTGAACTTTCCGCTGATCTACTTCGTGATGGCGAACGAAATGGTAGCCCGCGCCGACGCCGGATTCGAAAACATCTGGGGTTTGCAGGACTGCGCCGAAACGCTGAACGAGTTTGCTTCGGAAGAGATCAAAGCGAAATACCTGCCGCGCGTATCGCGGGGCGAAACCTGCGCGATGGATCTGACCGAGCCCGACGCCGGCAGCGACCTGCAGGCCGTAATGCTGAAGGCCCACTGGGACGAAGCGAAAGGGACTTGGTTGCTGAACGGCGTGAAACGGTTCATCACCAACGGCGACGGACACATCTCGCTGGTGCTGGCCCGTTCGGAAGAGGGAACGGCCGACGCGCGCGGACTGTCGATGTTCGTTTACGACCGCAACCACATGGCCGTAAAGGTGCGCCGCATCGAGAATAAACTCGGTATCAAAGGTTCGCCGACCTGCGAGTTGGTCTTCACGAACGCCCCGGCCGAACTGGTCGGCGACCGGAAGATGGGGCTGATCAAATACGTGATGTCGCTGATGAACGCAGCCCGTCTGGGCATCGGCGCGCAATCGACCGGCCTGTCGGAAGCCGCTTACCGCGAAGCGTTGAAATACGCCCGCGAACGCCAGCAGTTCGGCAAGGCGATCATCGAATTCCCGGCAATCCGCGAACTGCTGGCGAACATGAAGGCCAAACTGCAGGGATCGCGCGCGATGCTGTACGAGACGACCCGTTTCGTAGAGATCTACAAAGACCTCACCCACATCAGCCACGACCGCAAGCTCACGCCGGAAGAACGCGCCGAGATGAAAGCCTACACCCGGCTTGCGGACGCCTTCACGCCGATGCTGAAGCTGATGAGCAGCGAATACTGCAACTCGCTAGCCTACGATGCGATCCAGATTTTCGGCGGCTCGGGCTACATGAAAGACTACCCGATCGAGCGCATTTACCGCGACGCGCGTATCACGAACATTTACGAGGGCACTTCGCAGTTGCAGGTCGTTGCGGCGATCCGCCACGTCACCACGGGCACCTACCTCGCCCAGATCAAGGAATACGAGGCCCAGACCTACGAACAGAAACACCTGCACGAAAAGCTGGTCGCCCTGCGCGAAGAGTACGAACAGAGCGTCCAGAAGGTCGTTTCGGCCGAGAACAACGAGTTTATCGACTTCCATGCCCGCCGCATGGTGGAGATGGCCGCGCACATCATCATCAGCTACCTGCTGATGCGCCAGGCCGGCGAAGTGGAAGACTACCGCAACTCCGCGGAACTCTACGTGAAATACGCAGAGGCTCAGAACAGCGCGGCGGCACGCTACATCGAAAGTTCGACGCTGGCCGATCTGGATCTGATCTCCGCCGTCAAGGAAGAGGAGCTCTGATTTCCATATCCCGTTTAACGGGCGGGGCCTCCGGGAATCGAGAAGATTTCCCGGAGGCCCCGCTTCTATTCAAACTTCACGGTCAGCGGCGTTCATTGTAAAGCGCGAGACGCGCTTTACACAGCCGTTCGATCAGTTCCTTCATTTTCTGCGTCCGTTCGACGTATCCGCCGATCTCGGCCCGGCACGGGCCGCACCGGAACAGGAAAAGCGCATCCCTGCGGTATACGTCCAGCCGGCTCAGCATCCGGCTGTTGGAGGTCTGTTCGGGATCGAGCAGCAGGTACAACTCGGGCGAGATCGTCCGCATACGCAGCAGCAGCGTCGTCAGCGTGTGCAGGTCGGTATCTGCGGCGTAATAAACGCCGTAGAGCGCATGCAGCAGCATTTCGGCAGCGCAGGCGGTCAGGAACGCCGTCTGCCGGAAATCCCCGGCTGCAAGGCTCCGCCCGGCGGCCGCAAGGAATCCCCCGGCCTGCCCCGAAAACAACTCGTAACGGTCGAGCGCCGCGAAATAAAATTTCTCGTAATTGCAGGGATTCCGGACGACCGTTTCCCGGCTGTACAGCACCTTCCCTTCGGACAACGCCATGCGGTAAAACCATTTCATTTTGCCGGCGGCCTCGGCTGCCGAATACAGGTGCAGGTTGATGAAAGAGATCGCCCGACTCCTGGTAGGATATTTAAATTTGAGGTAACCGTGCAGGTCAAGCCATTCCATCGTGGGATGCATCGGGGTAACGACCAGCAGGTCGTAAGCCGCCATTTCGCTGAACGGCATCGCACCGGCCAGCGAGCCGAACAGAACGACCCGTTCGGGATCGACCGCCTGCCGGATCGTCCGGACGATCCGGCCGAGCTCGCCGGGATCGTAACTCGCAGCGACCGCAGGTTGTCCGACCGCTTGTTCGGCGGATTGTTCGTCCGCATCCCGGAATAAATTTTCCTGCAAAAAATCCTGTTTCTGTAAAAAATTCGGTATCGTTTCCATTTTTATCAATTTTAAAAGTTTAGGGAATAAAGGTTCCGGCCTTGCCGCGCACGGACTGCGGCGAAGCGAATCAAGTATTGACCGACAGGCATTTGTCAGATCAACAGATAAAAACGGAAACGGGATAACCTGTCACGGGGCGGATGCCCGGAGTTGGCCTTGCGGCTGGTCGGTACCGGAGTACAGACGGATAATGTTGTTCGCATAAATAAAAAATATGCGCAGCTGCGAACAACATTATCCCCATTTTCAGGTTCCAAAGTGTGCCATTCGCGGGTCGCTGAACCCCAACGGCTCTGCGCATACTTTGTTTAAGTATGTTGCACTCTGAAACCATTTCGTGAAAATGATTTTATATAATGTTGTTCGCAAGAGCAAAGGTACGAAATTTTAATTTCCGAGTATACAAACCGGCAGATAAAAACAGAATATGGGATAACCTGTCGCGGGGCGGATGCCCAGAGTTGGCCTTGCGGCTGGTCGGTACCGGAGTACGGACGGGATACATGGTTCGCATAAAATAAAAAATGCGCAGTTGCGAACCATATATCCCCTTGTTACAGGCTCAATAAAGTGCCATTCGCGGGTCGCTAAACCCCAACAGCTCTGCGCATACCTTTTTAAATTGGTTGCTTTATCGAGCACCATAGTAACAATTAATAAATATATGATTCGCAAGAGCAAAGATACAAAATTTTAATTCCCGAGTATACGAAACGGCAAATAAAAACAGAAACGGGATAACCTGTCGCGGGGCGGACGCCCGAAGTTGACCTTGCGGCCGGTCGGTACCGGAGTACGACGGGACACATGGTTTGCATAAAATAGTAGGCAGAAGTTATGAAACTAATTCTATATATTTATAAACATATTCGGTTGATATACATATAAATATCTTTAAAAAGACGCAAAAAAGCAATGTTTTACCTATGTTGTACCCGTTAAAAAAACAAACGCTCAACTCATTAAAAGTTAAGCGTTTACGACATAGTCTTGTTGACCCACCAGGATTCGAACCTGGAACGACAGAACCAAAATCTGCTGTGTTACCATTACACCATGGGTCAAACTTATTTCAGAACCGGATTTGAGCGACAAATATAGTGCAAGAAATTTTTATCTGCAAATTTCGTCCATGATCCGGGCGGTAGCTCCTTTGTGCTGCAATACATACTCCTTGCAAATCGTTCCGCTGCGTCCCGTGGCGTCCGGATCGTCGTGCAGGCCTGCGAACCATCGTTCCAGTTCTTCCGCCGAGGCGATACTCGCCGCACCGCGCAGCGTCACCAGATCGCGTGCCTCCCTGAATTTCCCGTAACGGGGTCCGAAAGCCAGCGGCAGTCCAAAGGTGGCCGCTTCCAGCGTATTGTGTATCCCGGCGCCGAAACCTCCGCCGATGTATCCCCAGCGGCCGTAGCGGTAGACGGACGACAGGATCCCGATCGTATCGACGAACAGGACGCCCGCTGCGGCGAGGTCGCTTTGCGGAGTCAGCTGCGTGTAGCGCAGCGCCGGGCGGGAAATACGCTCGCAGAACTTTTCGATCCGTGCGGGATCGATTTCGTGCGGCGCGACGATGAATTTCACGTCCGGATACCGTTCGATCAATCCCACTAACAATTCTTCGTCGGGCGGCCATGTGCTGCCAGCGATAAATACCGGAGCGTCTGCCGCGAACCGTTCGATTTCGGGTAGCCGTTTCGCTTGCTGCGCGATTTCGTATACCCGGTCGAAGCGGGTGTCGCCCGCCACACTGACCTGCTCGATGCCGATGCTTTTCAGCAAATTTCGCGAAGAGTCGTTTTGGACGAAGATATGCCGGAAAGCTCTCAGCGCGCTGCGGAAAAGTCCGCCGTAAGGACGGAAAAAAATCTGTCCGTCGCGGAATATCGACGAGATCAAGTAGAGTTTCGTGCCCGCCCGTTTCATCGCCAGCAGGTAGTTGACCCAGAATTCGTATTTGACGAAAACGGCGATTTTAGGCCGCACGATCGCCATGAAACGGCGCACGTTGCGCGGGGTGTCGGGCGGCAGGTAAAAGATGTAGTCGGCTCCGGGGTAGTTTTTGCGGATCTCGTAGCCGGACGGAGAAAAGAAGGTGACCAGTATCTTGTAACCCGGACACGCTTTGCGGAACGCTTCGATCACCGGCCGTCCCTGTTCGAATTCGCCGAGCGAAGCGGCATGGAACCATGCGATGTCGGCTCCGGAGTCCACCGTCCGGGCCAGTTTGTCGAAAATGCCCTTCCGTCCCCGCACCCAGAGTCGCGCTTTGGGGTTGAACAGGGCGGCAAGCCGTATCGCGGCGTTTGTCAAATAGATGCCAGAGTTGTAGAGCAGCCGCATCGGTCGTTATTTGAGAATATCCCGCAGCCCTTTGCGGTTCAGTACGGCAATCGACGACGCTTCGGATCGGATCAGGTGTTTCTTTTCCAGTTCCATGAGTACGGTTTGCAGCGCGCTGCGCGTGGCGTCGAAATATTCGGCGATTTCGCGGATGTCGGGCACCGGTACCGAGCCGGATTCTTCGGAAGTGTGTTCCAGCAGGTAAGTGGCGACTTTCTCTTTCAGCGACCGGAACGACAGGAAAAAGATTTTTTTCGACCAGACGTTGGCGCGGTTCGAAATGATGTCGATAAAGTTCGACATAATCAGCACGTTGGCCTGCATCAATTCGAAAATATAGCCCCGGTGCAGCGTCATGATCGTTACGTCGCCGTCGGCGATCACGTCGATCGGCAGTTTGTTGTAACCGCCGAACAGGAAAGCGGGGGCGATCAACTGCGGAGCCTCGATCGGGTCTACCACGATCGTTTTGCCGCCCGAAACCATCTCTCCGTGCACCCGTCCTTTCAGGATGATCATCAGGCCCGAATAGGCGGTATCCCGGTGGGCGATGCAGTCTTTATCCTTGTATTCGGTCAGGGAGAATTCGCCCCTTTCACCGATCGTTTCCCCGATCTGTTCCGCCGTCAGACCTCTGAACAGCGGGCACTGAGCCAATATCGCATACATATCCTTCACAGATTTAAAAGGTTCTCTAATAATGCGTGAAGTTACTACTTTTTCTTCATTCCGCCAAGCGGTTTCGGCAGATCGGCGGTTACCAGCGCGGAACCATCGCGTTCGGAATGTAGCGCAGCCGGTGCGTGGAATCGGGCAGCAGGTCGACGGCGATTAAGTCGAACTGCGTATCCGCGTCGATCCGGTACAGGGCGACGTATTGCTGTGCGGCCCGGAACAGCGCGTTGAATTTTTTCCGGGTCATGGCCTCTTCGGGCGCGGTCAGTCCGTCCGCCTTCCGGGATTTCACTTCCACGATGTGCAACACGCCCTCTTTACGGGCGACAATGTCCAGCTCGTAACGGCCGCTGCGCCAGTTGCGGTGCAGCAGGTCGAAACCTTCCGAAAGGAGAAAGCGGGCGGCGATCTCCTCGCCGCGTTGTCCAATACGTATCGACGACATGCCGCGAAGTTACATCAGAAAACTCAGGTCTTCGTCCGGATGCACCTCGAACGGCTGCGTCCCGCAACGGAAGATCCGCATCGGGCGGTTGCCGATCAACGACAGCCGGTCGCCTTCGACCCGCAACATGCACCCTTCGCGCAGTCCGGCGACGTAAGTTTCCGGATTCGCAGCGATGTATTCCAGAATGCGCTGTTCGCGGGTTTCGCCGGCATGACCGTCGGGATGGGCGTCCGTATAATGCGGATTGATCTGGAATTTGACCAGTCCGGCGGCGATGAACGACGCCGGTTCGACGATCGGCATGTCGTTCGTGGTGCAGATTGTCGGACAGGCCACGTTGCTGCCGGCGCTCCATCCGATATAGGGCATACCGTCGAAGGCCCGTTCGCGGATTGCCTGCACGAGGCCCTGTTGCTGCATGGCCCGGATCAGCGCGAACGTGTTACCGCCGCCGACGACGACCGCTTCGGCCGCACGCACGGCGCGGGCCGGGTTGCTTTCGCGGTGTACGGAACGCACCTCGACGCCCAGTTCCGAAAATCGTGCCTGTACTTTGCTCTGGTAGTCGTCGTAAGAGAACGTAACGGCGGCGTAAGGGATGAACAGCACTTCCCGGACAGGGCCCAGGAACTCCCGGATCTGTCCGACCGGATATTCGAGAAACCCTTCGCCGGCATTGGTCGAATTACTGATAAGCAGTAGACGCATGATATACTGTGTTTTACGAGACGCCTTTACAATCGGGCGATCTCTTTTTCTATTTCTGCCGGAAAGTGCTCGTATTCCAGCGCGTGGACTTTGGCCGCTACCGTCTCCGGCGTATCGGTTTCGGTTACCGGCACGCGGTACTGAGCCAGGATGTCGCCGCTGTCGTAGCGCTCGTTGACGCGGTGGATCGTGATTCCTGTTTCCCGGTCTCCGGCCTCCACGACCGCGCGGTGCACCCGGTCTCCGTACATACCCTTGCCGCCGTGGCGCGGCAGCAGGGCCGGATGGATGTTCACGATCCGGTTCGGGTAAGCGGTCAGCAGGTTTTCGGGTACCAGCCACAAGAATCCGGCCAATACGACGTAATCGATCTGCCGCCGGCGCATCAGCACGACGATCCGGTCGCTATTATAGAAGGTGTCCCGGTCGAATACGACCGATTCGATCTGCAGTTTCTCGGCGCGGCGGAGCACTTTGGCATCCGGTCTGTTGGTCAATATCAGTTCGACGCGGGCCGTATTTCCGGCGGCGAAGTAGCCGGCGATGTTTTCCGCGTTGGAACCCGACCCGGATGCGAAAATGGCTATTTTCTTCATTTTTAGATTTTTATGCGATAGTTAACGTGTCGTATCCGTAAAAAAAAGAAAGAATTATCAAAAATAATCGAAAAAGTGTTACTTTTGCAAAAATTTGGCTTTGAAATATAAAGTTATTTTTGGAATAAACACAATTGTTAAACTTAAACTAATTTGATTATGTCAGACGTTTCATCAAAAGTGGTTGAGATCATCGTTGACAAGCTCGGCGTTGATGCTGCTGAAGTTGTTCCCGCCGCAAGCTTTACCAATGACCTGGGCGCGGATTCGCTGGACACCGTGGAATTGATCATGGAATTCGAAAAGGAATTCGAGATTTCGATTCCGGACGAAGATGCTGAAAAGATCACCACCGTAGGTGATGCTATTAACTACATTTCTGCCAAGAAATAATTAAGAGCCTTTGAGACAGGGCGTTTGTCAAACGAATTTGTTGTATTTTATGAAACAGAGAAGAGTTGTGATTACGGGGATAGGTACCATTAACCCCTTAGGTAACAGCATTGAGGAGTACTTCACTAATCTTGAAAAAGGTGTAAGCGGAGCAGGACCTATTACTCATTTTGACCCTTCTAACTTCAAGACAAAATTTGCCTGCGAACTCAAAGGTTACGAACCGAATAACTTCTTCGATCGCAAGGAGGTGCGTAAATACGACCTCTATTCGCAGTATGCGTTGATCGCCGCCGAACAGGCGGTGCAGGACTCGGGGATCGAGCCCGAAAAGCTCGACCTCGAACGCGTGGGAGTTATCTGGGGATCGGGTATAGGTGGATTGGAAACATTCTACCAAGAGGTAAAGAGCTATGTCGAGGGAGGTTTCATTCCGCGATATAGCCCTTTCTTCATACCTAAGATGATTGCGGATCTGGCTGCCGGCCACATTTCGATGAAATACGGTTTCCGGGGCCCGAACTATTGTACGGTTTCGGCCTGCGCTTCGTCGAACCATGCGATGATCGATTCGTTGAATTACATTCGCTGGGGCAAGGCGGACATGATTCTCACGGGAGGTTCCGAGGCCGCGATCAACCCTCCGGGAGTCGGAGGTTTCAATTCGATGCAGGCCCTCTCGACCCGCAACGACGACCCGCAGAAAGCTTCGCGGCCGTTCGATGCCGATCGCGACGGGTTCGTGATCGGAGAAGGCGCCGGAGCGTTGCTGCTCGAAGAGTACGAGCATGCCGTTGCCCGCGGGGCCAAAATCTATGCCGAGGTAGCCGGCGGCGGCATGAGCGCCGATGCTTACCACCTGACCGCTCCCGATCCGGAAGGGAAAGGCGCGAAAAAGTCCATGCTCGACGCCGTTGCGGATGCGGAGCTGAAAGTTGAGGACATCGATTACGTGAATGTGCACGGAACGTCCACTCCGGTAGGCGACATAGCCGAGATCAAAGGATTGTTCGCCGCGTTCGGAGACCACATTTACAACCTGAACATCAGCTCCACGAAGTCGATGACCGGGCACCTGCTGGGCGCCGCCGGTTCGATCGAAGCGCTGGCTTGCGTGATGGCCCTGACCAAAGGGATCGTGCCTCCGACGATCAACAACGAAAACCTCGATCCGAATATCGATCCGAAGCTCAACCTGACGCTCAACGTCGCCCAGAAACGCGATGTGAAGTGCGCGCTGAGCAACACGTTCGGTTTCGGCGGACACAACTCGACGGTCGTACTCAAAAAGATGTAATGTTTGGAACGATACAGTCTTATTTCAGGCTGCGTTACGGCAGGGATAAGGCGTATTATCGAATGCTGAAAACTATTTTCGGGCTTCGTCCGAATAATATAGAACTCTATAAGCTGGCCTTGATTCACAGGTCAGCTTCCTTGTTTCTGGACGACGGGGCCCCGATCAATAACGAACGGCTCGAATTCCTCGGCGACGCGGTGATCGAGTCGATCGTATCGGATTTCCTGTTCATCGAGTTTCCCGAGGCGGACGAGGGATTTCTGTCTCGGTTGCGTTCGCGAATCGTCCGGCGTTCGTCGCTGAACCGGCTGGCGATCGAGATAGGGCTCGACCGGCACGTGATTGCCCAGGGCGGCAACGGCTTTGCCCAGAAACACCTGTACGGGGATACGCTCGAAGCGATGATGGGAGCGGTTTACCTCGACAAGGGATACGATTTTTCGAACCGCCTTTTTATCAACGGGATTTTGCGGAAATACGTCGATCTGGACGATATGTCCGAGCAGGAGACCGATTTTAAGAGCCGTTTGATCGAATGGAGCCAGAAAAACCGGAAACGCTTGCAGTTCGATTCGGCGCCCAGCGCGTCGTATACGGCCAAATCGCCTCATTTCCGGACGACCGTTCTGGTAGACGGCCGACCGTCCGGCGACGGGGAGGGAGACAGTAAAAAGGAGTCTGAACAGCGGGCGTGTCAGGAGGCGATCCGTCGGCTGGAACGGCTGGGGGAATCGGTGCTTTCCGAGGCAGCCGGAGGTTCGGACGGCGAATGACGTTATAAACGGAATGATGCGGGATATTTCATCGGTTACGGACAAACAGGTGCGCGAAAAACTGGTTGCGCAAGGACCGTCTGCGCTGTCGGATGCCGAATTGCTGAGCATTCTGCTTCGGGACGGCGATGCCGGGGATTCGGCCGTCGGGCTGGCGGAGCGATTGCTGGCGCACTTCGGCGGAAGCCTTGCCCGGATGGAACGTTGCGATTTGCCGGCCCTGCGCATGGTGGGAGGGCTCGGTATCCGCAGAGCCGCCACGGTTGCCGCCGCGCTGGAACTGGGGCGCAGGCTTCGGATCGAAGAGGGACAACAGATCGATTCGGTGCGTACCGATCAGGATATCGTCGCGATGTTCCAGCCGCAGCTCGGCGCGTTGCCTTACGAAGAGTTCTGGGCGGTTTATCTCAATGCTTCGAACCGGGTGATCGACCGGATGCGGGTCAGCCAGGGGGGCGTTTCTGCTACCGTCGTGGATCACCGGCTGATCGTCAAGCGGGCCGTCGAAAAACTGGCGAATGCGCTGGTACTGGTGCACAATCATCCGTCGGGAAACGAACTGCCGAGCGACGAAGACAAAGCCCTGACCGGTCGGGTCGATCTGGCGGCTTCGCTGTTCGACATTACGCTGCTCGATCATATCATCGTTACGGCGGGGCCTTGTTACAGTTTCCGCAGTCACGGCTTTTTCGATAAACGGCCGAATCCGTAGGAGTCCGGTGCGCAACGCATGTTTTTATTTACGGAAGAGCGGTGCGCTTTTGATCGAAATTCATTTACTTTGCATTTCCAAACGGCAGAAAAATGGCACTTATTTTATGTATAGAAGCGGGGACGGACGTAGGTTCGGTGGCGCTGGCCAAAAACGGCGAATTGCTTTCGCTGCTTGAGAATCTCGAAGGAAGACAGCATGCGCAGAACCTGGCCGTTTACGTGCAGGAAGTATTGCAGGAACATGACCTGGATGCGGGAGATCTGGATGCGGTGGCGGTCGGCAAGGGGCCGGGTTCGTATACGGGGCTGCGGATCGCCGTCTCGCTGGCTAAGGGAATCTGTTACGGCGCCGGGATTCCGCTGATCGCCGTGAACAGCCTCGAGGCGCTGGTTCACGTTGCTCTGGAAGATTTCGATGCGGGGATTCTCGGCGTGGACGATATGCGGAACATGAAGTTGCTGCCGATGATCGACGCCCGCCGGATGGAGGTATACTGCCAGTTGTTCGATGCGGCGGCGAAGCCGCTCTCGGAAGTGACGGCGCATATCGTCACGCCCGAAAGTTTTCTGGAACAACGTACCGAAAAGGGCGGATTGCTGGTGTTCGGGAATGGCGCGGCGAAGAGCCGGGAGCTGTTTACCGAGCCGGGCGTACATTTTGCGGAGGTCACTCCTTCGGCTCGCGGACTGGTCAAACCGGCTTTCAAGGCCTTTGCGGCGAAGAAATTCGAAGATACGGCCTACTTCGAACCATTTTATCTGAAAAATTTTGTCGTAAATTGTTCGTCAAAAAAAATATTTTGATTACATTTGCACCGTAAAAATAATCATTGACCCATGGTGTAATGGTAACACTGCAGATTCTGGTTCTGCCTTTCTTGGTTCGAATCCAGGTGGGTCAACAGAAAGGAAGCTCTTTTCAGGGCTTCCTTTTTTTGTACCTGGGTGGAATCAGGATTTTTCTCGTGTCCGTAAAAGGCCGCAGGGATCGCTGTAAACGATCCCTGCGGTTCCCCGAAAAAGGTTAAGTTTGGGTTAAGTGAAGTTGGGTTTATTTCGTTTCGACCAGGAATACCGATTGCGAAGGCTCCACGCGGAGTCTTACCAGGCTGACCCGGTCTTTTCCTTTTTTGGCATATTCCGGTTGTAAAGCGGTGACTTCGCCGGTATGCGGATTCCAGAGTTCGTAGCGTTTTTTGCCGCGCAGCGCGACGGCGGAATCGAACGCTTTCCCGTTGAGGTTCGCAAAATAATAAATGTCTTTTCCGGCGCGCTCTTTATGGATGTAGCGCATCGGTACGATGCCTTCGGGAAATTCCACGTCGAACGTTTCCGACGGACGGGCCAGCGCGTTGCGCAATGCATCGGCACCGGGCTTGGCGAGGAAAACGACGCGGCCTCCCGCCGGATTCGTATGGGGCTCGCCGCTGCTGCGCAGCTTTTCCGGCAGCAGTTTGTCCATCAGGGCTACGACCTGCGCGTCTGCATTCGGCTCGGTCGACTTGACCGGCAATTGCGTTGTGAAGATCACCTGGCCGCCGGCTTCGAAGAAGGTCAATATTTTGGCTAGATTCGCGACGCTGATCGTCTTCGACGACGGAACGATCAGCGTGCGGAACGTGTTGTATTGTTTCGTGTTGGCCAGTGTCAGACCGTTCTTGTCGACTCGGCAGGCGTCCTGCAGCACTTCCGGGTGCAGAAACTGGAAATCGCGGCCGAGTTCGTTGGTCAGCTGCTGGCTGATCTGCACGTAATCCATGTCGGGGATCTTCACGCCTCCCGCGTAAGCTCCCAGCGGTCCGTCGAAGTAGTGCTCCCCCTGCATCGTTTCGATCGGATACAGCATCGCGACGTCGGTGACGAAGCGGTCGTCGTTGCGCAGCAGCATGTTCAGCCGCGCCAGGAAAGTGTTGAATTCGTACAGTCCCTGGTTGTACAGCCTGTTTCGGTGGGACAGCTCGGGCTCGAACGTAACGTCCCGGTCATTGAACCATACCGCGTGCGGGATCAGCATGTTGATCCCCTTTGAGTATTGATCCATCGCTACGTTGTAGAGGGTGTCCCACGGGATGTTACCCATCGCTCCGTAGGTTTCCGACATGACCAGCGAATGATCCCAGTTGTAGGCCGCCGAGCTGACTATTTTGTAGAATTTCTCGGCCGGCCGGTCGCCTCCGATTTTGTCGATTCCCGGAACATCCTGGTATTTGAAGCATTTCATCAGGTCGGCGGAAGTTCCGACCGGGTTTTCGATCTCTTCGTTATCCTGATGTCCGGTCGCAACGATGCCGTGCGCTTTGCTCCACTCGCTGACCGCTTTCGGATAAGCCGCTGCGTAAAGCTCGGCCCGCAGACCGAATAGGGCGTTCCGCGCGGCCTGCGTTTCCGGGCCGATGTCGTACCAGAGCGCCGGATAGTACAGCGCCGGGCTGGAGCCGTATTTTTTTATGTAGGTCTCGTTGAATGTCGGCGTCCAGCAACGGGCCTGCGCGCGGTACAGCGTCGGTTCGTCGAAAAAGGTCGAAGTGATCGTCTTTCCGAAATATTCTGGCATCCGTTTGTAGTAAGCCTCGTGCGTCATCGAAATGTAGGCTTTGGCCGCCTCTTCGCTCAGATAATCCATGTTCGGATCGTCGTCCGCGACGCAGACGAACTGCATGATTTTCCAGTTCCCTTCGGGTACTTTCCAGACGATGGTTTCCTCGGTGATGTTGCCCGACAGGTCGATCCGTTCTTTCGTGTCGGCGTTCATGGCCACGGCGGCCATCAGTTGACCCGTTTTACTGACCGGGCTGACGTAGGTGGCCCCGCCCCGGGTTTCTTCTTCGATTTTGTCGAGCCGCTTCATCGTGAGGTTCGGGAAGCGGTTCCGAAACCGGGAAACTCCGTCCGCGTTGATCGCTCCGCCGCTGCCGCTCGGGAATCCGTATTCGTCGTACAGCGAGAGGGTCAGCCCCAGTTCGGCGGCCTTTTCGACGGCGTATTTATAACGTTCGAAATACTCTTCGGTTAGGTACTTGGGCGTCAGATTGGGGCCGAACGGCAAAATCGCCAATCCTCCGTAGCCGCATTTTTCCAGAAAGCCGGGCATTTGGGCGTCGATACCTTCTTTGGTAATGTCGGTATTGTTCCAGAACCACAGCGGATCGGGACGGAATTTCGTAGGGGGAGTTTTGAATTCGGACGGCTCCTGCGCCACGGCCGTAACGCAAAAAAACAGGCACAATAGGCTCAGACGAAAGGTTCTCATAAGATCGTATTTTTAGGATAATGCAAAATAAACGGATAAAAACGGGTCGAAGGTGCTATTTTTGACATTATAAGTCGATTTTTTGTTTTCGAAAAAGCAAACTTTCAATCGCGCGCGGTGTCAAAACTATCGTTTTTTAACGGGACTGGTAAAATGGTCGTGAAAAATAATGTTTGAAATTGTAAAAATAAACTCGGAAAAAATTTTTTATTTATGACTGAATTATTATCTTTGTTACGTATCTACACGCGTTTTACAGCCAGTTATCTATAAATTAAGGTGTAGAGGACTGGGAAATAGGATGGGTGAAGTGCGTCTTCCGGTGAAGAAGAGGCGATGGAGAAAGCGGGGCGGAGACGAATATTTTCCTTGGCGATTTTGGAAACCCGTGGGATTACGTGTTGGCCGCAAGGGATATGTGGCATTTGGTGAACGGAACGGAATAACCTGAAAACTATTGATTTAACGATTAACGCGACTCTATGAATAAACCTCGACCTTGGCTGTATTGGGCGGTATTGTCGGTTTTGTGTCTGCTGGGCGTGTCCTGCTGTAAACAACAGCAAAAGGACCCGTTTCGGTACAAGGTCGCGATCATCGGCAATCCGTCGAATCCCGATATCCGGTACGACGAGTCCCAGATGCAGGCTCTCAAGAATTTGGGGTATAATACGTTGCAGTTGAACATCGCCTGGGGAGCCCGTCCGGCCGACGAACCGCTGAATCTGGAGGATATCCTTTATGTCGACGGAATCGGCAGCCGGGAAAAAGCCGATCAGCGTTTGCAGGCTATCAAAGAACGGGCTCGGATCGCCAAAAAATGGGGATTCCGGACGTTGTTCCATTTCGGCGCCCCGAGAGTCGATTCGCTGTATAAGATCCTGACGCCGGATCTGATTGACATCGCCACCGAAAAAAACAGCATTCAGAAAAAAGAGATCGTCGACAAATACGTTTCGTTGTTGAAAAGGCTGAAGCAAGAGGTTCCCGAGCTGGACGATATCGAAGTTTATACGTTCGATCAGGACGCATGGGTCGCCAACGAGTTCGGAAACGGCCCGACCGACCGGGATATCCCGTTGCACGAACGTATTCCCGCCTTTCTACAAGCTTTGACCGGAGCCTGGGCCGAAGTGAGTCCGGACGGGATGGTCTGGTGGGAACCGTGGGAAATTTCCGCGGGACAGATCTATGCCTGCATTCCGTCGCTTCCGACTCGGAACTTCGGGATGTTTCTGCATTCCAACATAGCGGAAGTACAACTGAGCCGGCCGGTGGATGTCTGGTTTAAAAATACGGTGCAGCTTTGCGCCGAACGCGGCATTCCGGTAGTCGGTGAAATTTTTATGGCCAGCGCTAACGAGGAGTTGCAGCCGCTGACGCATATCGCCGCGCCGCGTCTGGTCGCCGAAGAGTTGGATGCCGTGGGAAATGTCCCGAATATCCAGGGCGTAAAAGAGTATTTCGGACTTACTCCCGACCGTTACGATCCGAATCAGTTGATGGCCGGGATCAAACTGCATGACTTGGCTGTGCCGAACGAACAGGCGTTGGCGGAGTTGGCCGAGCCGTTCGGAACGGCTGCCGCGGATGTGCTTTCCGCTTGGGAAGCCAGCGCGACGGGACTTGCCGTGTTCCCGTGGGACGCTACATGGCGTTTCCGGTTGTTGACCGAGAATCCGGCCGGGATCGAAGTGTACCATCGCTGGGACATCGCCCATATCGAAGGGGCCGTAGCTCCTTCTCCGAGTTGGAAATCGACGCGCCGGAGTTTGTTTATGACCACCGAGAGCGAATCGCTCGACCCGTGGTTCTTCGAAGATATCGAACTGCGCTGTGAGACGAGTTCCGAAAAATTGCTGGCGGCGGCCGATCTTTACCGGAAAGCGCAACAGCAGGTGAACGACGAACCTTACGCCGCTTATTTGGCGGAAAATATAAAGGATATCGAAGTGCTCGAACAGATGATTACCGCTATCCGGTGCTACTGCCGCGAAGCGAATCTGGTTCACTTGATGCGCAAGCATGTCGTCGAAGGGAATCCTATTCCGCAGGCTTTGATCGATCGTTTCGAGGCGATTATGCAGGTGGATATCGCCAATCAGGCGAAAGGGTTCGCCGAAAACCGGTCGGGCAATACGCCGGCCGCGGAAATGCTCAAGCTTTTCCGGAAAGATCCGGCCGGATGGGTTACGGCTTACTTACATTACCGATAACGAAAACGAAAACGAATACTAAAATTTAAATGTTCATTAATCAGTTTTAATTATGAAAAAGTTAACTTACATTGCACAGTTGTCGGCAGTTGCGCTGCTGCTGGTACAGATGAGTAGCTGTGATAGTATGCCCGATCCGAGTCCGATCTCGGATAAGTATGCCCGCCCGGAAGAGGTGGTCGAAACGGGGATACCTGTCATTACCGATGGCGGGGCGGTAATCTACTCTCCTACGAACGACAATTTCCGTTATGCGGCTTCGATGATCGCAAATTCGGACGGTACGATGAGCGCATGGTATTCCACTCCGGGGGGACTGAACGGAAGTATGCCGGCGCGTACGAAACTGAACGGCAGCGGCGACGGCGGCGGCGCCAAGGGCTGGCATGGCGAAGGGGGCAACGGAGCGATTTACTATATGTTCGATCAATCGTTTTACGGTTGGGCGGTACACTGTCCGAACTGGGATAATCCGAATTCGTCGATGCGTTTCTCTCTTTACAACTGGGATACGAATTACCAGACGACCCTGACCGGTACGCCGATCGCAACCTACGAATTCGTGCATTACGACCAGGCCGGCGAAGCCGGTTGGCTGGAACTCAACGCCGATAACGGAGGTTATACCGAAGCGACCGGAAGTCTTAAATTCCCGATGGGGGCTTATCTGCTGTATATGGAGAGAACCGAAGGTACTCCGGGCGCCTGGGGCGGAGCCACGGCTAATGGCATGATCTGCTGGGTGAACGGAAGCGAAACATCCGGTATAACAGGGCACGAGAACTCCGTTCAATATACGGCTCCCGGCGACGTCGGATACTCGTCTCAGATTCGTTATTACAGCGCACCTACCGCTTCGATCAATGCCGTATGGTCTGAGGACGAAGTGATTGCGGTAGCTCCGACCAAGGATAAGGCGGATAAATACTATGCCAAGGATCCGTCGGTCGTGAAAGTCGGGGATTACTATTACATGGCCTATACCGGGTCGGCTACGCTGGACGAAAGCCTGGACAACAACGTGTTTGTTGCCCGGAGTGCGACGATCAACGGAAAAGACTGGGAAAAATGGAACGGTTCGTCGTGGGGAGGAGATCCGGCTCCTGCGGTCGATGCCGAGCTTTCGGCAACCGAAACGTTCTTCGGAGCCGGAGAACCGAGCCTGGTCGTGAAGGGAGATCAGATCTATCTGTACTACACGTACAGCGACAATGAACAGAAAATTTACAACGTTCGGCTGATGACGGCTGCCGCCAGCGATCCGAACTGGCCGGCATCTATGACCGATCAGGGCGAAGTAATCGACCGCACGGCCTTCAAAGGGCTGAACATCGATGGTTGCAGCGTAAGATATATCGAAGATCAGGATTGTTTTCAAGCCGTACACGGCGTGAATATCGCGGATGTGAACAGTTATTCGGTCGTATGGGTTTCGAAAGACGGCGTCTCGGGATGGGAACAGAAAGGCGTGCTTTCGAACAATATCCGCGTACGCGCCAAATATGCCCGTTTCATCTGCAACGAGCAGAGCCATATTACGTCGACGACTCCCCGCCTGATGATTTATCAGAACGGCGGACAGTATTCCAAGACGGCATGGCCGACCAGGATGGTGCCTTATTCTTTCGTGGAATAAAACCTGACGGTATTATAGCGGGGAGCAATTAATGGAGTGCACCGGTTGCTCCCCGCTTTTCAAAGGAAATTTGAATTTTTAACAAATAACTGTTTTATTATAATACCTAAAAACTATGAGAAAATTGTTCTATTTGATAGCTTGTCTATCACTTACCGGTCTCTTGGGTGCATGCAACGATGACAAGGAGAATGGTGACGGCGGCGAGCTTTCTTTCAAGTTTCCTCTGACTGAGTACGAATCAGCGAAAATCGGAGGGAAGAAAGTAATCGGTTTTTCGACCGTGGGAGATTGGACTGCTGAAGTGAAATACAAAGTGGCTCCTGCAACCGAGGACGACGAATGGCTGGAGATTTCTCCGAAAAGCGGGAATGCGGGCCATTGGTTCCTGACGCTCAACCTTAACGAGAATCCGGATTACGACGACCGCGAAGCCGAGGTAGTTATCACTTCGGGAGGAGAAACCAAAACGTTGAAAGTTACCCAGCTTTCTACGTCGGCGATGTTCTTGCCGCAAACCACTTATAATGTGGGCGAAAGCGGCGGACCGGTGGCTCTTACCGTACAGACGAACCGCCCGTTCAGCGTTGAGGCGGACGACGCTTGCAAGGATTGGATCATTGTGCCGGATTCCAAAGCGGTGATGAAAGATTCGGTCTTTACCGTAACGGTTCTGTCCAATCCTGCGTTGGATGCCCGTACGGGGTATGTGTATGTGACGGAAATCGTTGCCGATGAGAAGGAAGAGACCTTAACTCGCCGGATCGAAATCGTACAGAGAGGCGATTTCGGTTATTTCATTATGCGTGGATCGAGCTCGGATCTGACGGCTCCGAGTGTCGTGCAGACGGGCGAAAATGCATTCAATGCATTCTACCTGTTTAAGCAATACAGCGCTAACAGGGAAGAAATGCATGTGTGGAACGGAGATGCTCAAGGCCCTATTGATTTGTCTGCAAATGGAGAATTCGGGGTACGTTTCGTAGCTGCCGGACCATTTACCGACATGCAGGTGTCTTGTTGTACTTGGTCGCAACAGCATGGAGACGGAGTAATGACCGCTTCTTTGTATGTTTGGGATACGGATTATGCTACTACTGTTAAACGCAACCCCGTGAATCAGAAAAAAGATCTTTCATACGGGGATAATAGTTGGCCTAGTTTGTTGAATGCGGATCAAGGTAATACTTATCCTGCAGGAGAATATCTGGTTGTAATGCAATCGACGAAGCAAAGTTCGGGAGTTTGGTCTGCTTCCGCAGGAGCTAAAGACGGTTTCCAGAGCTTCTTGGCAGGCCAAGCCGTATCGTCCAATTGCCCGAAGGTACGCATCTATTATGTCAGCGGCAGTAAGACAGGTGCGGCTTACCGTGAAACTAAGGATGGCGGTGTTACCTGGAGAGATCAGAGTTATGTGTTCTCTTTGAATGAAAGTTGGCTCGAAAAATGTTCTCCGACGGATTTGCGTGTGGTAAAATGTGACGGTTACTATTATGCGGCTTTTGCGGATGGTGGCAACGTTAAGTTAGCACGTACTGCGAATATTAAAGACTCTTGGGCTAAATGGGACGGCTCTGCTTGGGGAGATGGAGATTACGCTTCCGTGGTTGCGAGCGAGGTTCCTGTATCTGTGGTTGAGAATAACGGTCAGATTTATTTGTATACCATGAAGGGGAATAAGTTGGTCGTTCGTACGGCTGCCTCCGGAGACAACTGGCCCGCTGCGTTGAGCGCAAGCGCCGATGCCTGGACATTCGACAGCAATACGGATGTGGACGTGAAGTTTGTCAATGGGCAGTTCACGGCAACCTATGTCAAGAGCAATCAAACCTGTGTACTGCTGTCGGACGACGGTACGACCTTTACCGATGGCGGAGTAGCTTATGCAAGAATGTTCGACGGTAGTAAATCCGCACGCTACGCATCGGGTGTTACCGGCGAGACGCAGTACATGTCTTATGTATGTACTCAGGGATGGTACTTTAAGATTATCAGCAATGATTAATCGAAAAGTCATTTAGGTTAGTAGTTTTTTGGCGAAGCCGGATCATTTGATCCGGCTTCACTTTTTTATTACGGTATTTTACGGTCGGTTCCGGATTTTTCGAAAGGAGCGTCAGGGATGGATCGGAATCGTTTCATCCTGTCGGATTCGGATAATCGGGGTAAAACTCTGAAAATATTTGTTATTTTTGTATAATAAAATTTAATGAAATGAAAAAATATTTAATTGCTTTTTTGATCGTGTTCGTTTCCGTCGCCTGTTGGCAATGCGGCGACAAAGGAGAAGACGATCCTGCGCCGGATCCGAAAATCGAAATTACCGGTTCCCCGGAGGTGAATTTACCGGCGGCCGGAGGGAACGGGGTTATCTCTTTTACCACCAATGTGGCATGGAGCGCGAAAGTAAACGACACGAAGGCTTCCTCCTGGTGCAGTATATCGCCCGAGTCGGGGAAAGCAGGCGATGTGAAAATAACCGTTACGGCAAAAAAAGATTATGAATTGTACGACGACTTTTCAGCGGAAGTCGTCATTACGGCGGGAACCGCGAGCGAGACCGTTACGGTGACGCGCGGACAGAAAGATGCGCTGATTCTGACGCAGGATTTTTATACGGTTCCGTCTGCCGGCGAAACGATCGACGTGGAACTTCAACAGAACGTCGATTACGAAGTGCAGATCCCCGATACCGTTCAATGGATCACCCGGGTCGGATCGAAAGGCCTGTCGACCGACGTGCTGCATCTGAAAGTCGATCCTTTCGACAAGACCGACGCCATTCGGTACGCTTTCGTCCTCGTCAAAGACAAAAACAGCGATCTGAGCGCGAAAATTACCGTAAAGCAAGGAGCGAAATATATTCCCACCATTTCCGACGGATGGGATATTTATAAGGCCGGCACTTACCGTTACGGGCCGTCGATCATGATTCATGACGACGGTTCGATCGATGCGTGGTTTGCCGCATCCGGCGGTCAGTACGGCGATTGGAATTACCTGTTCAATCAGAGCGGAACGCATGAGGCGCAAGGTATTACCGGCAATAATACGGTCGGACAGAAGTTTACCGCAAAGACTCCGTTCTGGAGTATCAGCGTAACCAGCCCGAATTGGAACGGGCAGCCCTGCGGCTTTACTTTTAATTTGTACAAGTGGAACGATGCGAGCATGAGTTACAGCCAGGTCGTTCAACAGACGCCGGTAGCGACTGCGACGTTCAAGGATTACGCGGACGGGGAAAAGATCGGGGTGACCAACGACGATAAGTTTCCGGCCGGGACTTATTTGTGGGAGCTGTCCAAAGGGCTGACCGAGCAATCGGGCGTTTGGCTGGCTACCGGAAGCGTTTCGGGCGTTACCAGTTACAAAAACGGGCAGGTCGTGAGCGGCCGGAACTGGCAGGCGCAGTACAGCGTGGACAAAACGAGCGGTTATAATTTCTGGGATCAGGCTTCTTACCAGCATTCGGACGACGGAGGCAAGACCTGGACGAAGGAAGAGATGGTACTGTTGCCGACCGAATTTTCGTCCGATCATTTTTCCGTATGCGATCCGGGAGTTGCACGGTGGGGCGGTTATTACTATATCGGATATACCTCCACCGAAAATGAAGCGATGGTCGAAAACCATGTTTACGTAGCCCGCTCCAAATTCCCGAACGGGCCGTGGGAGAAATGGAACGGTTCCGGCTGGACAACCGGAACGGACGTACAACCGGTAATCCGTTACGACGGCAATCCCGTGAATTTCGGAGCCGGAGAACCGTCGATAGTCGTTCTCGACAATACGGTTTACTTCTATTATTCGTGGGACGACCAGAGCGTTACCACGCGTGTGGCGACTGCGTCGGCCGACGATCCGAACTGGCCCGGCCACCTCGTGTTCCATGGAACGGCGATGGATAAAGGCGCTATCGGCGGGGCGGATCACAGCGATGTAAAATACCGGGAGGATATCGGGAAATTCCAGGCCGTGCATACGGCGGCCCGAATGTCTGCCAATAGTTACATCGTGCTGTGGCAGTCCGACGACGGGATCAAGTTTGAGAAGATCGCCGAAATCAGGGAAGGATTGCAGCCGGGCGCGCATAACTGCGGTTGGAGCGGAGACGAGCAGGGGCACATAAAACTCGGTGTTCAGCAATATATCAGTTATGCCTATACGCTCGATTTTGGTCCGGAGTCATGGGGTAAATGGAATACCCGCTGGGCGAAACTGAACTGGTAAGCCGTAGGAGAGAATCGTATCCGTTTGTCCGGAGACTTCGTTTGGGAGTCTCCGGACTTTTTATGTAAAAATGCATTTCGTTTTTTTGCAAAAATATTTTTTTAGTTATCTTTGCATCGAATAATGCTGTATTCGTCTAACGGTTAGGACGGTAGATTCTCAGTCTACAAATAAGGGTTCGATTCCCTTATACAGTACGAAATTTCTTTCGCCATTCGTTGAAAATAGTCGTTAGGACAATTCCTTTTTATAGTATTTTAGTCTAAAATACTTATTTTTCGTTTATATTATTATATTTGTAAAGCTTGTAGTCGTATAGCTCTGGTTTTTTCGTACTAAGTCGAAGAAAGGTTTGGTACTGATTGTGACTCTGGTAGTTCTACCTGTACTCCGAGTTGGCCTTGCTAATTTGATTATCAGTGGATTAAATGTGATAAACGGAGAAGCATCTAGTCGCTTCTGTCTTGTATTGTGATTATGAAGAAACTGATCGTAATTGTCTTTTGCTGCTTTTTTCTTTGTTGCCGGGATTCGTCAGACAAGGAAAACGGTACGGGGGAAAATTTGACAACGGTAACGATTGTACCGCAGGAACCTTTTCCGGTCGCCAAATTCATCGAGGATATCCGCGTTTTGCCGTTGGAGTCGGATGGAAAACATCTGATCGGGGCGGTGGATAACTTATTGTTTACCCGGGAGCGGATTGTCGTGTCGGATCAGAGGCTTTCGAAATGCGTTTATATATTCGATTATGACGGAAAAATCAAAGCGGTTATCGACAGGCAGGGCCGTGGGCCGGGAGAGTATATTTCACCGTCTTACACGACCTTGACTCCGGATTCGAGCCGGATAGCCATCTATGATAATTTTGGGAGTAAAGTATTGTTTTTCGATCTGGAAGGCAGATTCCTGGAACATAAAGAGGTAAGTTTCTGGTTTAACAAGTTTGAATATATAGATAAGGATCATGTCGTTTGTACTACTTACGGAGCGGATGATCCGGGGCTTAAAAAAGCGGATATGCAGGGGAATCTTATGATTTTTACCGACGGCGATTTCCGGATCGAGACGGGAGGCCTGCGAAATATGTATGGGGAGCGTCCGAATTTTCCGTTTCTTCCTGAATTGAAGAAGATAAACGGAGACGTTTTTTTAACGCCGGCTTTCAGCGATACGGTTTACAAAGTCGGTACCGGTTCGCTTGAACCGTATTATCACGTGGATATATCGGCCATAGGCGGAGTTACCCATATGGATGCGGGAATAAGTCGGGATGAGTATGAGGATCTGATAGATCATAATAATTTTTTTTCCGGAAGATTTCTGGAGAACGACTCGTTCGCTTTGTTTATATTCACGGAGAACCGGGAGATCAAGGAGCGTATTTTCGACAAACGGACACAAAAAGTATATTCTTTGACGCGGGACGGCAAAGTCAATAATCCGTTTAGGATCAGTTGGTTCGATGTGGATCTGTTGCAGAGTAAAAGTATTTGCGATAACCGGTTTGTCGCTGTCGTTCCGGCGTATTATCTGTTAATGGGATATTCGAATTGTGCGGATGACTATCCTCAGTTGGCAGGTTTGAAGGAAGAAAGTAATCCAGTATTGGTGTTTTACAAACTTAAGGATCCGGATAAGACGGACTAATGGTTTTGATTATGTTATATATGATTAAATTTTAAATGATTAAAATTATGAAAAAAAATTATCTTTTATTAGCTGTTACTGCGATTATGATGTCTGTCGGGGCGTATTCGTTGGTCGATACGAAAGAAGCATCTGTTCTTATGTCTTTGAAAGAAGTCGAAGCTTTGGCAGATCAAGAATCGGACGGCGGGGAAGGTCGTTATAGTCCGTATTATATCTCTGTGGATTGTTGTACGAAATGGGAATTCGATTATACGGATTCGCAAGGAGCTAGTCATTATCGTTGTGTCAGCTGGATTCAAAAGACTTCGGTTGTGTGCGTAGCCGGAAATGAGTCTTGTACTGCATATTCTCCTTGTTAGATTGAGCTAAGGTTAAGACAATTCTTTCTTTGGGTACGAAACCGAACATTCGTCAATTTTTTGTTTTGAAAAAAATATATCTTATAGCGGCCGGTTTAGCCGTCGTTTTTCTTATTGTAACGAACCTTATTCTTGTTAAACGCGTTTCGGATGCGGAAACAGCGGTCGAATTGAGGGATTCGATTATTCGGGAGGCAGGTTCACGATCTTCTTCTCTGGAAGTGAAATACCTTAAAAGTTGTTTCAGTGGCTTGCTTTTGAATGAAGACATAAAAGCGTTTAATGCAGAATTGGTAGCGGCGGATCAGAGAAAGTATACGTTGGATCAGGCGCTGGGAAAAGGGCCTGTGCTTATATTGAGATACAGTGAACTGAACTGCGCGGATTGTGTGGTTTTTGCATTACGGAAAATTGCGGAAATTGCGGAAAAATATAAAGTGACTCCTGTCATTATTTCGGAATATTCTGATATGCATTCATTTAAAGATGCAGTTGCCAATTTTGGCAGAGATCGTTTTCTTTTCTACAATGTTGAAAAATTTTCCGATGTCGACCGGAAGGGGGTTCCTTATTATTGCTTATTGATGCCGGATCGTACGGTACATGCTGTCTTCATTCCCGATAAGTTACATCCGCAAATCACGGACTTTTATTTCGAGAACGTTGTGAAACGTTTTTTTAGTAATACGGATAATGATTGAGAGGCCGCGTTAATCAAAATCATGGGGCTTATTGAATCTCCGAAAGTTATTCTTTGTTTTCGGTGATGAATCGGCACAACTGTTCGCGGGCCCGGTGTATCTGGGTTTTGACCGTTCCCATCGGGAGCGAGAGTTTTGCGGCGATCTCTTCGTAAGAGAATTCACGGAAGAAACGGAGTTCGATCAATTCGCGGTAGCGCGGCGACATTTTCGCCAGCAATCCTTCCAACTGAACCTGGCTCTGGTGCGTGATCAGGTGCTCCTCGGGGGTCGGGCCTCCGAGGGAGCCGGATACGCCGATCCCTTCGCCGACATAGTCGATCGACACCGTATCGTCGCGCCGGCGCCGCGTGTAGTCGATGAACGTATTCCGTGCGATCGTATAGACCCATTGGCCGAACGTGAAACGGCTGCTGTAACGCTGCAGATTCAGGTATACTTTGACGAACGTCTCCTGCAGTAGGTCGTTGGTGTCGTCCACGTTACCCCCGGTGCGCTGCATGTAGAGCTGGTAGATCGAGTCGCGGTAACGGTTGAACAGGTGTTCGAAAGCGGTCGAATCCCCGTCCTGTACCCGCCCGATCAGTTCCTGATCGGTGGCAATTATGTAATCTTCTATCGCCATATCGCTTTGTTAGGCCGTATCCGGCGGCTCAACGTCATCAAAAAGCCGCCCAGCGGGGCCCAGAAATCATACAGGATGTAAGTTCCCCCAAATTTTTTTTCGCCGAGCCGCCGTCCGATCCGGCGCATTTTCAGTTCGACGATCAGCAGCCTCAGCAGAGCGGGCAGCAATGGAACCGCGATCCATCGGACAGGCAGCAACGCCGCCGCTGCCGCCGTTGTCGCGAAAAACAGGAACCGACTGGAGAGTTCGTTGCGGACTGCCCTTCGGGCCTTTGCCGGATAGTAACGAAAAGCGTGCCCGAAATATTTGCTGACGCCGTACCACCAGCCGAGGCCTCCGTACTGGATCTGGCGTACGGTCGCATTCGGATTCATCACGACGCTGACGTTGTCCGTGCGGACGATTTTCTGGATAAACAGGTCGTCGACGCCGATATTCATATTCAAGTGGTTGAACCCCCTGCTGTCGAAATAGAGGCTTTTCGTGTAACCGATGTTGTGCTCGGTGCCGCGGAAGGTTTTCCCCCGCGTCGCGGCGGACAGGTAGCGCACCGAGGTCATCAGGCGACTGCAACGCATCCACCGGTTGGCCATGCCCTTTTTGGGTTCGATGCCGCAGTAACCGATGACCACGTCCCCGCAAATAAATCCTTTGGCCATCAGCGACAGCCATTTCTCGGAAACGGGGTAACTGTCCTGCGTCGTGAATATCAGGTGCTCGTAACGCGCCGCTTTGATCCCGACCGTCAGGGCCAGCTTGATGCTGTGTTCGTGATGGCTCTGCTGCCGGATGCAGGTTACGTGCAGGTTCGGCACGACAAGGCTTTTTTCCCGCAGGATCTCCCCGATCTCGTCGTCGTAGCTGCAATCGACCAGGACGACTTCGAATTCGTCGTATTGCTGTCCCAGCAACAATGGCAAGGTATGCTCGATGAAGTAGAAGGAGTTGCCACGAACCACGACCACGACCGAAACCGGCGGCGAGGGAATGTCCTGACGGATGCCCCGGTTGTTGCGGAACCGCGGCAGCCGGCCGTAGCGCCCCAGGTAGTAATGCAGTTGGATGAAGAAAAAAACGAGCGCAGCCCCTATCAGTCCCACGACCCAGTAAGGATGGACGATACCCTTTGCCGTCAGGTCGTTATACAGGAGATCCAAGTATTCCACGATGCGATCGGTTTAAACGTATTTCGTTGATTCTGTCCCGGTTGCCAGAACGTCGTTTGTCGGACGGTTTTCACTCGGCGGTCGTCGCCGGCCCGGAAAACGGTTTACAAATGTACGGGATTTTGGGGGAATACCCAAACGGTTTCCCGATCCGCGAAAAAATATTTACCTTTGCCCTTCATGAATTTTGAACTCGTACATACCGATCCGCACAGTGCAGCGCGCGCCGGGGTAATCACGACCGGTCACGGGACGATCGAAACGCCGATTTTTATGCCCGTAGGAACGGTCGGAAGCGTCAAGGGCGTTTTCCACCGCGACTTGCAGCAGGAGGTGGGCGCGCAGATCATTTTGGGGAATACCTATCACCTGTACCTGCGGCCGGGCACCGAAATCCTCGAACGGGCCGGCGGCCTGCACCGTTTCTGCGGGTGGGAGCGGCCGATACTGACCGATAGCGGCGGTTTTCAGGTCTTTTCGCTGGCCGAGTGCCGCAAAATCACCGAGGAAGGGTGCCGTTTCAGTTCGCACATCGACGGGTCGAAACACCTGTTTACGCCGGAGAGCGTGATGGACGTGCAGCGGAGTATCGGGGCCGATATCATGATGGCGTTCGATGAATGTCCTCCCGGGGACGCTCCGTACGATTATGCGGCCAAATCGCTGAATCTGACCTGCCGGTGGCTCGAACGTTGTTTCGAGCGGTATGCCGCGACGCGGCCGAAGTACGGTTACCGCCAGTCGCTTTTTCCGATCGTGCAGGGATGTACCTATCCGGATCTGCGGACGCGTTCCGCCGAATTCGTGCAGCAGTTCGACGCCGACGGGTATGCGATCGGGGGACTGGCCGTCGGCGAGCCTGCGCCGGTAATGTACGAAATGATCGAACTGGTGAACGGAATCCTGCCGATCGACCGGCCGCGTTACCTGATGGGAGTCGGAACGCCGGTAAACCTGCTCGAAGCGATCGAGCGCGGCGTGGATATGTTCGATTGCGTGATGCCGACGCGCAACGGACGCAACGGGATGCTGTTTACCAGCGAGGGGATCATCAATATCCGCAACCAGAAGTGGCGCGACGATTTTTCGCCGATCGATCCGGCGGGCAACTGCTTCGCCGATACGGCGTACACGAAGGCTTACCTGCGCCACCTGACCGTCGCCGGCGAAATGCTGGCCGCGCAGATCGCGAGCCTGCACAACCTCGCCTTCTACCTGTGGCTGGTGAACGAAGCGCGCCGGCGCATCCTCGACGGAACTTTTTCGGCGTGGAAACCCGGAATGGTCGTTAAACTGTCGCAGCGATTGTAAATTTAGGCGGGAACCGGCCCCGAAATACCGGATTTTCGTTAACTTTGACCGCAGTTTGAAACGCATAGCAACAGCGCACGAATCACGAATATGAAATTCCCCGGAATCAAAATCATAGACCGTTACATCATCCGCAAGTTCCTGGGGACCTATTTTTTCGCCATTGCGCTGATCATCGTCGTGGTCGTGATCTTCGACGCGGCCGAAAAGATCGACGACTTCATCGAACTGAAGGCCCCGCTGTCGAAAATCGTCCTTCAGTATTATCTGAATTTCATACCGTTCTTTATCAATCAGTTCAGTGGGCTGTTCACGTTTATCGCGGTTATTTTCTTCACGTCGAAATTGGCTTATCAGACCGAGATCATCGCGATCTTGTCGGCCGGGATCAGTTTCCGGCGGCTGATGTGGCCTTATATCCTCAGCGCCGGGGCGATCACGCTGCTGAGCCTGGTGCTGAACCTGGTGGTGATTCCCGCGGCGAACGGCGAGCGACTGAAGTTCGAATTGAACTACATCAAGAATATCAAGGGGGCGAAGTACGATCCGCATATTTACCGGCAGATCGAGCCGGGCACGTTCGCTTATATCCGAGACTATACCGAGCAGACCCGGACTGCGGCGTTCTTCGTGCTCGAAACTTACGAGAACGGGACGATCGTATCTTCGCTCGAGGCTGCGAATGCGAAGTTCGATCCCGAAACGGGACGTTGGAGCGCTCCGAAAAGCGTCTACCGGAAATTTGAGGACGACAAGGAGATTTTTAATAACACGCAGGCGCTCGATACGCTTATAAACCTGAATACAAGCGAACTGGGGCGTGTGGAAGAACTGGTCAAGACAATGGATATCGTAACGCTCGGCCATTTTATCCAGCAGCAAAGGGCCAAGGGGTCGGATATGATCGCCCGCTTCGAGGTGGAACGGCACAACCGGTTCGCCTTTCCGGCCTCGACATTTATCCTGACGATCATCGGCGTGTCGCTGTCGTCGCGCAAAGTGCGCGGAGGAACCGGGCTTCACATCGGCATCGGCATCGTGCTGGCGTTCTCGTTCATCTTGTTCAGCAAGTTCGGCGAAGAGTTTGCTAAGGGCGGATTGCTGCCGCCCGGAATCGCCGTCTGGATCCCGAACATCATCTATTCGTTCATCGCATTCTACCTTTACAAGAAGGCTCCGAAATAGCGGACTATCCCGAACGGGGGTATTGAGAAACGAAAGCCTCCGGCACGTATCTGTGCCGGAGGCTTTCGTTTCGGGACTTTTCGTCGATATTATTCGGCCGCCGGATCCGGCAGCCGGTCGATCTCGTCGAACGTGAACCGGCGGATTTCGCAGTCGCCGATGCCGCGCAGTAAAACGAAGCTGACCGAGTCGGCCTCTTTTTTCTTGTCGTGCTTCAACGCTTTGACGAGCCGTTTGAAGTCGATCTCCGTACGAATCGGCAGGCCCATCCGTTCGAATACCCGCCGCACGCGGTCGGCTTCGTCCTGCGTCGCGGTTCCCAAGTGGGCCGACAAGCGGGCGATCATGACCGTGCCGATCGCGACCGCTTCGCCGTGCAGGAATTCGTTGCCGCACTTTTCGATGGCGTGGGCAAACGTATGTCCGAGGTTCAGCTTGCGTCGTTCGCCGCTTTCGCGTTCGTCGCGTTCGACGACGTCGGCTTTGACGCGGATGGCCCGCGTGATGGCTTCGTTCAGCAGCGATTGGTCGTTGCGGAATGCGTCGATCGGATGGTTTTCGAACAGTTCGAACAGGCCCCGGTCGGCGATCAGGCCCGCTTTGATGATCTCGGCCAGCCCGGCCCGGAACTCGCGGTCGGGCAGCGTTTGCAGCATCGACAGGTCGCACAGTACGAAATCGGGCTGATTGAACGTGCCGACCATATTTTTGTATCCTTCGTAGTTGACTCCGTTTTTGCCCCCGACGCTGGCGTCCACCTGGGCCAGCAGCGTCGTAGCGACGAATCCGAACCGTAGTCCGCGCATGTAGGTCGACGCGACGAACCCGGTGATATCGGTAACGATGCCGCCGCCGATGCCGACGATGAACGTCGTCCGGTCGGCTCCCCGTTCGAGCAATTCGGCGTAGAGTTTGTTGACCGTCGTCATGGTCTTAATCGTTTCCCCCAGGCCGATCAGACAATAGTCGTACCGGTTGATGATCTCCTTGTAACGGCGGTGTACATTCCCGTCGGTGATGATAATAACCCGTTTGCCTTCGGGCAGGTAATTGTCGAGCGAGTTGATCACGTCGCCTACGACCACCTGCGAAGGCTTCCCTTCCCTGCGTTTAACCTCGATCACTTGTTTCATGTTCTGTGGATTTGTCCTGCGCCGCCCCGGCGTTTTCCGCCTGCGGCGTATCTCGGAATTATAATACAAAGATAAATTTTATTTCGTACCTTTGCTCCCGACAAAAATCCATTCTATGCAAAATTTACGCAATATTGCGATTATTGCCCACGTCGACCACGGCAAAACCACGCTCGTCGATAAAATGATCCTGCAGGGCAACCTTTTCCGTGACAATGAAAAAACCGGCGAACTGATCCTCGATAATAACGACCTCGAACGCGAGCGGGGGATTACGATCCTGTCGAAGAACGTGTCGGTGAATTATAAGGGAATAAAAATCAACATTATCGATACCCCGGGCCACTCGGATTTCGGCGGCGAGGTGGAGCGGGTGCTGAACATGGCCGACGGCGTGCTGCTGCTGGTGGACGCTTTCGAAGGGACGATGCCGCAGACGCGCTTCGTGTTGCAGAAGGCGCTGTCGCTCGGTAAAAAGCCGATCGTCGTGGTTAATAAGGTGGACAAGCCGAACTGCCGTCCCGAAGATGTGTACGAGCAGGTGTTCGACCTGATGTTCACGCTGAACGCGACCGAAGATCAGCTCGATTTCGTGACGATCTACGGTAGTGCGAAACAGGGTTGGATGTCGCACGTATGGAAAGAACGCACCGGGGACATCACCCCGTTGCTCGATGCGATTATCGACAACATTCCGGCGCCGCAGCAAAAGGAGGGTACGCCGCAGTTACTGATCACGTCGCTGGAGTATTCGCCTTACGTCGGCCGGATCGCCGTCGGCAAGTTGACGCGCGGGACGCTGAAGTCGGGGATGCCGATCACGCTGGCCAAACGCGACGGTAAAACGATGGTCAAGACCCGAATCAAGGATCTGATGGTATTCGACGGATTGAGCAAAACCAAAGTCGAGCGGGTCGAATGCGGCGAGATTTGCGCGCTGGTCGGCATCGAAGGGTTCGAGATCGGCGATACGATCTGCGATTTCGAAAATCCGGAGCCGCTGGAACCGATCGCAATCGACGAACCGACGATGAGCATGTTGTTTACGATCAACGACTCGCCGTTCTTCGGCAAGGAGGGAAAATACGTGACGTCGCGCCACATCAAGGAGCGTCTCGACCGCGAACTCGAAAAGAACCTGGCGTTGCGCGTGGTGCCGGGCGCTTCGTCCGATAGTTTTATCGTGTACGGGCGCGGCGTGCTGCACCTGTCGGTGCTGATCGAAACGATGCGCCGCGAAGGATACGAATTGCAGGTCGGTCAGCCGAAAGTGATTATCAAGGAGATCGACGGGAAAAAGTGCGAACCGGTCGAAGAACTGACGATCGACATTCCGGAAGCGTATTCGGGCAAGGCGATCGAGCTGGTAACCAAACGCAAAGGGACGCTGCTCGACATGACTTCGATTTACGACCGCCAGCGGATCGTATTCGAAATTCCGTCGCGCGGAATCATCGGGCTGCGCAGCAACCTGCTGACCGCTACGGCCGGCGAAGCCGTCATGTCGCATCGGCTGAAAGGGTTCGAACCGTATAAAGGGGATATGGAGATGCGCCAAAACGGTTCGCTGATCGCGATGGAGACCGGTACGGCTTATGCCTATGCGATCAACAAGCTACAGGATCGCGGCACGTTTTTCGTATCGCCGCAGGACGAGATTTACGCCGGACAGGTAGTGGGCGAAAGCACGCGTCAGGAAGATATCGTAATCAACCTGACCAAGTCGAAAAAACTGACCAATATGCGCGCCAGCGGTTCGGACGACAAGGTGTCGATCGCGCCGCCGGTGATCTTCTCGCTGGAGGAAGCGCTCGAATACATCAAAGAAGACGAATATGTCGAAGTGACGCCGAAGTCGATCCGGCTGCGCAAGATTGTCCTGAACGAGACCGAACGCAAACGTCAGGCGAAATAAACGGTCGAAAACAAGATAACGAAAAGGCGGATCGACGATCCGCCTTTTCGTATTTTCGGGAAAGGTTTATCCGAAATAGAGCAGCATGGTGCCAGCCAGTACGACGGCGAGAATCGCCGCTTTCACCTTGATCTGCTGTTCGTGGAACAGGATCGCTCCGACGACGAACGTGAATACGACGCCCGACCGGCGGATCGGCGAGAGTACCGACAACAGCGCCTCGGGATCGCTCAACGCATAGAAGTACAAAAAATCCGATACGGTCAGCAGGAATCCGGTCAGAAAGATCGTCCACCGCCACTGCAACGGCGTGGTTTGTTTTCGTTTCGGATACCACATCAGCAGCACGATCACGATCATCATCAGCGACTGGTAGTAACAGGTGTAGGCCTGTATGGCCAGCCGGTCGTAACGGACGATCAGGAATTTGTCCCACAGCGCGCTCGCCGCGCCCAGCAACGTCGAGGCGATCAGGAAATAGACCCACAGCATTTTTCGGCGCGGCGGTTCGCGGTCGTCCCGGCCGTCGCGTTTGTCGAGGTTCGACAAAACGACCAGCGCCGTCAGCACGACGATCACGCCGACCCACTGGCTGAAATTGAGCCGCTCGCCGAAAATCAGGATCGCCCCGAGTACGACGAAAACCGGGCGGCTCGCCTTGACCGACGACGAGATCGTCAGCGGCAGGTGCTTGGTCGCAAAGAAACCGAATATCCACGATCCGAGTACGATTGCCGCTTTCAGCAGAATCCCCCAGTGCGCGTCGGCGGATACGGGGGGAATGTAGAAGGCGGTGTCCAACAGCGTATCCGGTGAGAAAACGCTCACCAATTGCAACGGCAGGAACAGGGCGGCGCTCAGCAGAATGCTGAGCGCCAGCACCGGAATAACGGCGTTGTCTTTCAGCGCGCTTTTCTTCGCCACCTCGTCGAGACCGAGAAAAAGCGATGAAAAAAATGCAAGTGTCAGCCACATAACCGTTTCGTTTGAATTTTTATGCGGCAAAGATAGCTATTCCGTTCGAAAACGGGTGCGAAACGGAGATTCGGGATATAAAAGCTTTCGGCGCGAATTGCTTTTTTCCAGGTTTTTTTACCTTTGTATAAAGGTTTTCGGATCGAAGGAATCATAAAATATAGGAATTATGAAAAAAATCCAGTTCTTGTTTATCGCGACGTTCGGTGCTTTTTTTGCCTGCACAAGCGGGCAGCATACCGGGACGGCTCCGGCGCTGGTTCAGGTTTCGGCATTCGATACGGTGTTGGACGGCTCGGACGTGTCGCTCTACACGCTGCGAAACGACAGCGGCATGGTCGTCCAGGTCACCAATTACGGCGCGCGCGTGGTATCGTTGTGGGTGCCCGATGCGAAAGGGGATTTCCAGGACGTCGTCTGGGGATACGAGTCGATCCACGACTACCTGGACTCTCCCGACCGGTTTTGCGGCCCGGTGGTCGGCCGTTACGGCAACCGGATCGGTAAGGGACGGTTTACCCTGGATGGGAAATCGTACCAGTTGACGCTGAACGATGGGGAGAACCACCTGCACGGCGGCGCCGACGGTTTCTGGAACAAGGTATGGATCGCGCGGCCGTTCGAGAACGAACAGGGGGAACAGGCCGTCGAAATGAGCTACCGGTCTCCCGACGGCGAAGAGGGGTATCCGGGTAATCTGTCGATTGCCGTCACTTATACGTTGCAGAAAAACAATGCCTTGAAGATCGAATACCAGGCAATGACCGATGCGCCGACGATCCTCAACCCGACGAGTCACAACTATTTCAATCTGCATGGAAACACGGCTTCCAGTACCGATTCGCATGTGCTGACGATCCATGCCGACCGGTTTACGCCGACCGATGCGGGATTGATCCCGACCGGTGCGCTCGATTCGGTAGCCGGGACTCCGCTCGATTTCCGGGTGGCGCAGCCGATTGGCAGCCGAATCGACGCCGATTTCGAACCGATGAAACTGGCCCGCGGATACGATCACAACTGGGTGCTGAACAAACAAGGGAACGAGATGAGCGTGGCTGCCGAAGTGTACGAACCCGCGACGGGGATCGTGATGAAGGTCGAAACCGATCAGCCCGGCCTGCAGTTTTACAGCGGGAATTTTATGGACGGGACGGAGATCGGCAAGCGAGGCGACCGGCACAATTTCCGCACGGGGATAGCCCTCGAGACCCAGAATTTTCCCGATGCGCCGAATCACGAGAATTTTCCGTCCGCCGTGTTGCGCCCGGGCGAGACTTATACGCAGACCTGCGTCTATGCTTTCAGCGTGAGAAAATAGATCTACCGATGGATTACGATGTCGTTCCGGAATCGTCCGGAACGGCTTTTTTGTTCTTCGGGGGCGCGGAACTTCGGGAACGCGAATCGCGCCAAAAGAAAACGGGCGCTTCGAAAAGTGCCCGTTTCGGTTGTTGAGATCAAAGCGCCTGCTATTTGTTGGCGGCTTTTTTATCGTAATGTTTTTGATAGCGGCTCATAAACTTATCGACGCGTCCTGCGGTGTCAACCAACTTCATCTTACCGGTGTAGAACGGGTGCGACGTGTTGGAAATTTCCATCTTATACACGGGATAGGTTTCGCCATTCACTTCGATGGTTTCTTTTGTCTGAACGGCGGACCTGCACAAAAACACATGATCATTCGACATATCCTTGAATGCCACCAAACGATAATTCTCAGGATGAATCCCCTTTTTCATGATGTTTTTTGTTTAAAAATAGTTAAAAATCAGTAAATTTCTACGATTGAGGATGCAAAGTTAGTAAATCAATCCGGTTTTCCAAAACAATGCATCCGTTTTTCCCCGAAAAACCGACCGCCGTTCCCGAAATCGCTTCCGAAGACGGCGCATTCGAAAGCATCGCCGTTGCGATCAACTACTTATAGCTGATGACCAGTACTTTGGAATACTCCCAGAATTTGCTTTTGTCCTTGATGACCAGCGATTCGAACACGCCGCTGTCGTTCATCACGAATTCGTACGACCCGGCCGGATGCGAACTGACGAGCGTCGCTTTCTTGTGTCCGATTTTCACGTCGTCGAAATTCCGGATATCGACCTGGGTGAAGCTGTCAAGGCTTCTGTTTTCGTTGATCTTCAGTGTTCTGCCGATGAATCCGCTCTTGTAGACGATCTCTTTCGAGAGCAGTTCCTTTTCCGATCCCACGATGTAATATCCGGTATTCAGGATGTTGTTCTGGGTTTTTACCTCCCCTTCGAGCGAGGTCTTTTCGGCGGTCAGTCCGCTGACCTGCGTATTGAGTCCCGAAACCTGCTCGGTCAGTTCGGCGACCTGGACGTGCATGTTTTCGAGATTTTGTTTCAGAATTTTGATTTCCTGGTCTTTCGATTCGATCTGGGCGTTCAGCTGCGCGATCAGCTTCTCGAAACTGCCGATTTTGACGTTCGCTTTTTTAAGCTGGTCGGCCGACTGTTGCAACCGGGCGATCGTCTGCCGGTTGGCGATCAGCAGTTGGTTGATCGCTTCGATGTCCTCGTTGATCTGCGTGGTGGTTCCCTTCGGGATTTCGCCTTTGTCGATATTTTCGTTGATGATGTTTTCCCGGGATTTGATTGCGTTCAGATTCTCGGTAACGATGCTCAGCGACGAGAAAACTTCGTTGAGTACGGAATCTTTCTGGGCGACGACTACGGCCAGCGAATCGTTTTGGCTGGTCAGTCGCTCGGTTTTTTGTCCGCCCGTGCAGGACGCGAGCAGCAACAGCGCGAAGAGATATAAAATTTTTTTCATTACCCTGATGGATTAAGGTTTATTGGTTTTGATGTCGTATCCGGGCGTTACGGCCCGATCAGAAGGTGACTTTGATGCCCAACCCGAAATCGGCGGCGTGGAATCCGGTTTTTCCGATCACGTTCAGGTTCGGTTTATAATCCAAAGAGAATGCCAGAGGAATCGAAGCGACTTTGTATTCGAGTCCGACGATCCCGTTGATCCCGAACGTGAATTTGCCTTCGTGATGGTCCCACGACCCGATGTTGACGCCGGCGCCGTAATAGAAGTTGAATCCGCTGGCGATTACCGGCACGTTCCGTTCGTAGAGGGCGTACACGTTGAATCCCTGTGCGAAGTCGAGCATACCTTCGATCGAGTTGACCGGGTCGAAATTGTGCCGTACGGTGATGCCGGAGGCGGTTACGCCGCCGCGGACGCCGATTGCCCAGTTATAGTTCTGGGCGCTGAGCCCCGTAACGGCGGTCAGCGACAAGATCGTTAGCAGAACAGCTATCTTTTTCATAAAACACAGATGAACGGTTAGTACCGGCAAAATTAATAATTTTAGTCATATAATCTCCCGGAAGGGATAAAAAGGAGGTCGCGAGGGACGGGATCGTGCGGATTGCTTCCGTCTTCCGCTTCCGGGAGGAGCATGGAGACCCGGGAAATCCGCGCGCCCTGTTTCCCGCCCGGCTTGTTTTTCATGCGGTTATACGGTTACGTGCCGGAATTTCGGATCTTTTCGGCAAATGCAGTCCTCCAGGTGATCGTTGATAAACCCCGAAGCCTGCAAGTGGGCGTAACAAATCGTAGTCCCGAAGAATTTGAATCCTCGTTTTTTCATGTCCTTGCTCATGGCGTCGGATTCGGGAGAAGATGCCGGAATCTCGCTCAACGACCGGAAGGTGTTGACAATCGGTTTTCTGTCGGGGAAGAACGACAGGGTGTATTCGTAAAAACTGCCGAACTCCTTTTGTATGGCGAGCAGCAGCCTTGCATTGGTGATCGCCGCTTTGATTTTCAGACGGTTTCTCACAATGCCGTCGAATCGCATCAGCCGTTCGACGTCTTCATCGGTCATTTGCGCCACCCGCTCGGCATCGAAATCGCAAAAGGCTTTGCGATACCCCTCGCGCTTCCTGAGAATAGTTATCCAGCTCAATCCGGCTTGGGCGCTCTCCAGCACGAGAAACTCGAACAGCGTCTTGTCGTCGGTCACCAATTTTCCCCACTCCCGATCATGGTATTTCACATACAGCTCGTCGGTTCCGCACCAGCCGCAGCGTCCGTTTATGATGTCTTGCATAATCACAATGTTTGAATACGGCGAAGATAGCGGATTCGCAGCGTCGTGCCAAATTTCAACGGACGATTCTGTTAATTTACAAACAACGAATTTTCCTCCCGATCGCCCGGCTTCGGAGGGTGATCGTCCCCCTGCAAAACTCGGCTCCGGGACACTTGCAGCCTTGCCAGCGCTCCGATATCGGGTGTCGCAAAACCGTTTCCGTTTTTATTTGCCGTTTCGTATACTTAGGTAACAGAGTTATGAATCTTTTGGAATTATTGCCGTCGAATCGGCGGGATTCCATTGTAGGGCAGGTATTTGACAGTTAGACCCGCCGGGAATATGCGGTGCGAATACGGCATTTTTTACGGTTTACCGATACGCACGGACTGAGAGGAAGCCGCGATACATATACTGTCTGGCGGGTAACTGGAACACCAACCCGCGAAGCAAGCAAAGTATTCGTCCGATCTGAAAACAAGTCGGACGTTTTTATAGAAACATGATGAGAAGACAGGCGAAAATCCATCACAGTATCGGCTTTCCAAAGATTGCGTGCGGCACACGCTCCGTCCGCGACCGGTCGGAACGTTTCGGCCGGAATCCGGCGTCACGCACACCCGCCCGTGCGCAAAACCGCGCAATACGGAATAAGTATTTGCACCTATTGAACTTACCGGCGCATCGGCGTATCTTTGCCCGGAATCGCAAACCGAACTTTATGAAACGAAATTTCTGGGGTAGTTTTCGCAACGAAGACTGGATGGCAACGATCATGGGCCTGTTGCTGGTGGTCGCCGTAATAACAGTGCCCGGCTGGATTCCCGCATTTCCCAAAACATTGTCTACCGCCGGTTCCTGGCTATCGGTCGCCGGCATGTTCTTAATCGCAGCCCTGTTTTCCGCGCTCGGTATCAAACTGATGGGCGACCGGCTGCGGGGTTTCATCCCCTCTTTCGCCGCCATATTCGTCCTCTCGGCCCTTTGTCAATACGTTTCGATGCTTCCGCCCATCAAAACGGCGGGACTCGAATCCGTCTTTTTCTCGGTGATTCTGGGACTACTGATCCGCAATACCATCGGATTACCCAAATGGCTTTCCCCAGCCGTCAGAAGCGAATACTACATTAAAATCGGCCTGATCCTGCTCGGCACGTCCGTTCTGTTCGGAGAAATTCTGAAAGCCGGAGCTTTAGGTATGCTCCAGGCCGTCGTCGTCGTCTTTACCGTCTGGTATTTCACTTTCTGGCTCGCCAGAAAGCTAAAACTGGACAGCGAAATGGGCATTATGCTGGCGAGCGCCGTATCGATCTGCGGCGTATCGGCGGCGATAGCGACCTGCGGAGCCATCAAAGGCGACAGCAAAAAGCTGTCTTTCGTGGTTTCCATCGTCCTGGTCGTGGCCATCCCGATGATGTACCTGATGCCGCTTCTGGCAAAATGGATGGGACTTACGCCGGAAGTGGCGGGAGCATGGCTCGGGGGTACCATCGACACGACGGGAGCCGTAGTCGCCGCCGGCAAATTCCTGGGAGAAACGGCCGAGACGTACAGCGTCATCATCAAATCGTCCCAAAACGTACTGCTGGGAATCGCCGCATTCGCCATCTCGATCTACTGGTCGCTGCGCGGAACCAATCGCACCGAACGCCCCACCGCGAAAGTGATCTGGGATCGGTTTCCCAAGTTTGTCGTGGGTTTCGTAATCGCTTCGCTGGTCTTCAGTTTCTGTATGCCGCTGCAGGAGGCCAAAGCGCTCGGGGGATTGGCCAAAGGACTGCGCGAGGTCATGTTCTCGCTGGCTTTCGTGTGCATCGGGCTTGAGACCGATTTCCGGTTCATCTTCAAAAAAGAAAACAAAAGCAACATCGCCACCTTCTTCGTCGCCCAGGGATTCAATATCGTGGTCACGCTGGTAATGGCTTACCTGCTGTTCGGGTTGTGGGCCGGCTGATCGCTGACACAACGATTATGCTGCAACCCTTTGTAACGACGGTTCTCCAGAATCATTCGGTGAACCGTCGGTTTCGTACGATTCATTTTGTGCCGTGTCAGACCCGACGGGCGCGATCCGTCCAGCCGTAAAATTTCGGCGCGATCCTCCTTTTGCAAATCCCGGTGAAGCATCGGCTTTGGTAATTTATCTTCGAATCGTTAACTTGCATCGATTTTAAACAACCCAAAACCGACACGATGAAACGAATTTACCGATCGATCCTGCTGCTGGCCGCCGCGCTGCCTGCGGCGTTTCCCGCAGAAGCCCGTGAAATCATCGATATCAACCGCAACTGGCGTTTTACGCTGGACGACGACCGGACGTACGGCGAACCGGCCTTCGACGACAGCGGTTGGCAACGGCTCGACCTGCCGCACGACTGGAGCATCGCAGGCGCTTACGACAAACGGAATCCGAGCGGACCGCAAGGCGGCTTCATGCCGTGCGGAACCGGCTGGTACAGGCATTCCTTCGAAGCCCCCGCCGGTTCCGAAGGAAACCGCGTTTTCGTCCGTTTCGACGGCGTCTACATGAAATCCCAGGTATGGATCAACGGCCGCATGGTCGGCGAATACCCGAACGGGTACAATTCGTTCGAATACGACATCACCCCTTTCGTCCGCCGCGATACGCTGAACGTGCTCGCCGTCCGCGTCGACAATTCGTTGCAACCCGGGTCGCGCTGGTACACCGGATCGGGCATCTACCGGAACGTTCACCTGATCGTCACGTCGCAGATGCACTTTACCGACGGAGGCGTTTTCATCACGACTCCGGAAGTTTCGGCGGAACGGGCCCGAATCGAAATCAACTACCACGTCATCAACCACAACTACCCCGAGACACGGTTTACCTGGACCGACAATAAGTCGCTGTACGTCTGGCTGCGCGACGGCAACGCCGACGCCGCACCGAAAACCGACGCCAACAACCGGGTGCAGAAAGAATGCACGCTCACTTCGATCCTCTACGACGCAGACGGCCAGGAAGTAAAACGGGTTTCAACCAAACATCGGATCGGGGATTACAGCGAAGCCGATCTAAGGCAACAAATCGAAATCGACCGCCCGCATCTGTGGTCGGACCAGACCCCTTACCTTTATAAACTGGTCGGTACGATCTCCTACGACGGCCGCGAGGCCGACCGGGTAAGCTATCCGGTCGGAGTGCGTACGATCCGGTTTTCGCTCGAACGGGGTATGGAAGTCAACGGCCGGCAGGTCAAACTACAGGGGGTATGCCTGCACCAGAACGTAGGCTGTTTCGGCAGCGCCGTACCGCTCGGGGTATGGCAGGAAAGGCTCGAAACGCTGAAAGCGATGGGCTGTAATGCTGTTCGGCTCAGCCATTACCCGTTCGCGCCCGAATTCTACGATCTGTGCGACTCGCTCGGTTTTTACGTGTCGAACGAAATTTTCGACGAATGGAACCGCGGGCAGGAATGGGGCTATTCGGAAAGTTCGTACGGAAAAATGCCCTATACCTACCACCTCTATTTCGATCAGTGGGGCGAAACCGACCTGCGCAGAATGATCCGCCGCGACCGGAACCACCCGTGCGTCGCGCTGTACGTGCTCGGCAACGAAATTCCGAACCAGCGCATCCAGGGAATCGAAATCGCACAAAAGCTGAAAGCCATCACCCGTGAGGAAGACCCCACGCGGCCGGTAACCGCCGCCTGCGACTTCTTCGTCGGAGCCAATATTTACGGCTTTATGGATCAGTTCGACATCGCGGGTTACAACTACATCGACCGCATCCATCCGGACAGCCTGTACGCCGCCGAACACGCCCGTTACCCGAACCGCATCCTGCTCGGCACGGAGACTTATCATAAAACCCGCAACCACGTATCGATACGCGACAACGCCGGCGCGATCGGCGAATTCGTCTGGGTGGGCTACGACTACCTCGGCGAAATCGTGTGGCCGGATTACCGCGGCTGGGACGAAGGAATGCTCGATATCGCCGGCTTCCCGAAACCGGAATACTACCTGCGCAAAAGCTACTGGTCGGACGAACCCGTCGTCCATATCGGCGTCCGCCAGGGCCCCGACCGCGATTTCGATTGGAGTCCGCGCAACGTAGCCGACCACTGGAACTGGCAGGGGCGGGATCAGGACACCCTGGAAGTTTACGCCTACTCGAACTGCGACGAAGTCGAGCTCCGAATCGGCCGGCGCAGCCTGGGCCGGAAGCCGGTCGGGCGGAACGACTATTACGCTCTGTGGAATGTCCCCTTCAAAGCCGGCACGATTTCGGCAACCGGTTACAGGCAAGGGAAAAAGGTTGCCGAACACCGGCTCCTCACGGCCGGGAAGCCATATGCGGTCGAAGTATCGCGCATTTTTCGCTACGACGACGTTATCCGAGTAGAACTCTGCGTCGTCGACAAGGAAGGAATCCGTATCCCCGATTCCGAGGCGGAGATTACCCCTGGAAACATCCCGTCCGAACGCCTGCTCGGATTCGATAACGGCAATCAATACGACCCGCAGGGCCTCAAATACGCGTCCGCAGAACGGGGACGCTGCTCGGGCGGACGCATGGTCGTCTACTTAAAACCGGATTCCGCCGCCGTGAAAGCGACCTTCGATTCCCCGGGACTGATTTCAGCCGAAGCCGAGATCTAAATCTGCCGGACGAACATTCTCCCGGCAAATGTTCTTTCGAGTAAAAGAGAAGGCTGCGATTGCAAATCGCAGCCTTCTCTTCGAAACGTCTTTCCGAAACATTGCCCATATACAGATCCGTCCGAAAACACACGACGCTTCTCCGCACCGTCGTCGCAAACCGCCCGTTTGCTCTCGCCGGAACGGAAACCGGATCGTCGGAATACCCCCGACAAGCCCCAAACGACGCTTAACCGAGACCATACGCAAAACCATCCGCATCCCCCGCCAGATCCATCGGCACGCCCCTCTCGGAACTTCTTCGTCCCTTTATTCCCGGATACTCACATAGACATTCACGGATAAAAAACGAAGGCCTCCCCGACAGCGGGGAGGCCTTCGTTTTTTATCCGTAAGTTTCTCTTACAAAGCGAGGAACTCGGTCGTTCCGAACAGTTTCGAGAACTCGACGTCCTTGGTAGCCTGAGCCTTCATAGCGGGATCTTTGGCGATAGCGCTCTTCAGGTTGGCAACAGCGGAAGAAGAGTTACCTTCGCGCATAGCGATAACTGCTTTCAGGTAGTCGGCTTCAGCCGATTTTTCGTTCGACAGCAGCGATTTTGCTTTCGACAGGTTGCCGTTGAGAACTTCAGCGACTGCGAGGTTGTAACCGCTCAGCGCTTTGGCAGCCTCGGCATAGTTTCCTTCTGCCAGGTTAACCAGACCCATGTTGGCTTTCGAATCGGCCGTATTCAGAGCAGCGAAATATTTCTGAGCCGCAGCAGCGTCACCGCTCATCAGGGCTACGACGCCCAGGTTGTTGGTGATAGCGGCATCTTTGCTCATACCTGCAGCCTTTTCGAACAGGGCTTTAGCCTGAGAAACTTTACCGGCACGCGCATAAACCACACCTGCGTTGTTGTAACCGCGAACGCTGTTGTATTTGGTAGCGGCAGCCTGGTAAGCTTTCAGTTGGGCAGCGGCATCGTCGGTCAACGTAGCGGCATACAGCATCTCTTCTTCGCTCAGTACGTCGATGTTCGAAGCGGCAGCTTCTTTGATCTCGGCATCGGTGCGGCCTTCGATATCCACATCGGCGATCAGCTTCGTACGACGCAACTGCGGCAGGATTTCCTTAGCCAGCACATCGAATACGGAAGTCATGTTCTTGATCTCTTCGTCGCGTTTCACCGGATTGTCGTACATGGCCAGAACCTGCAGAATCAGGTCTTTGTCTTTGATGTCCGAAGCAGAAACCAGTTCTTTGAAACCTTCCCAGTCTTCACCGTAAGCGGCGATATCGTATTTCGGGTTTACGCTTTCGAGCGTTTTGCTGATGGCTTTCTGACCGCTTTCGCTACGAGCCTTCGACAGTTCGTCGTTGAACTTAACCGGGCCGTCGGGAGAAGCGTAACCTTTTGCATATACGTTACCCAGCGTAGCGCGATCCTTGTCCGAGTACTCTTTTACGAAAGCTTCGAACATCTTCACCTGATCCTTGGTCAACTCGCCCGGACGAACGTTCGATTTGTTGATCAGGTACATGATTTCGGCATTCTGAGAAATGGTGGTCACTCTCTTGAAGTTGTCGGGCATGATCGACAGGTAAGCGGCATTGTCAGCCAGAGCCTGGATGGTGCTTACGCCTTCGGCAACCGGGATGGCTGCAAACGGAGTAAATTCCTTGCGTTTTTTGCAGCCTTTTGAGCACTTCGACTCGATACGCAGTTCGAGGGTCGAAAGTTTAGCGCGTTCGTCGTACGGGAACGACACGGCCTGCGTATAGGAACCGCCGGTCTTGTAAGGAATAACGGTGTAGTTATCCTTTACTTTTTCACCCTGGATGAATTTGGGAGTACCTACCAACTCTCCGCCTTCGAATACCAGAACCGGAGTAACCTTCAGTACGGCTTTCTTGTTGAAGTACTTAGCAGGGAAATCAACACGTACGTCCGTAACGACGTTGCTACCCTTCAGGGTCAGCACGGCAGGCGTTGCAGACACACTCACTCTGTCCACTTTTTTCAACATCTTGTTGTAGCAATTACAGCTGGCTAGCAGTATTGCTAAAGAAGCGAGCATGAAACTTTTTACTAAACTTTTCATAATCAGTGCTTTAAAAATTAATTAATTGTTTATCTCTGGTTTTAATCTATTAATCCTCAACGCCATAGTTGATATCCGCAAAAATAAGAATATATTTTAAATAACAATTAAAAAATCGACTTATTTTTGAACCCGATACCTCCCCTGGGTAGGATATCAGTCATCAAACTATTGTTTATCAGACTTTAAAAGAGCTTTTTTCGAAAGTTTCAGCTTGCCATTTTTAGGATCAACACCGATCAGTTTGACTTCGATCATATCGCCCTCCTTCAGGCCGGTTTCTTCCATCGTTTCGAAACGTTTGTTGGCGATTTCGGAGATGTGCAGCAGACCGTCTTTGCCCGGCATGATCTCCACAAATGCGCCGAAAGCGACGATCGAACGAATCTTTCCCCGGTAAATTTCGCCGACTTCCGGAATCGCCACGATCCCTTTGATACGGGCCATAGCCGCTTCGAGAGCCTCCTTGTTTTCGCCGAAAATGTCCACGTATCCCTTTTCGTCCTTTTCGGTGATCGTAATCGTCGTGCCGGTCGTCTTCTGAATCTCCTGAATCACTTTGCCTCCCGGGCCGATCACCGCACCGATAAATTCCTGCGGGATCACGATCTGCTCGATCCGCGGAACGAACGGTTTGAGTTCGGCGCGCGGTTCGGATATCGTTTCAAGTATCTTGCCAAGAATGTGCATACGGCCCTGTTTGGCCTGTTCGAGCGCATTGGCCAGCACTTCGTACGAAAGACCGTCCACCTTGATGTCCATCTGAGTAGCGGTAATACCGTCTTTGGTACCGGTCACCTTGAAGTCCATGTCGCCGAGGTGGTCTTCATCGCCCAAGATATCGGACAGCACGGCGTATTTTCCGGTTTTGGCGTCGGTAATCAGCCCCATGGCGATCCCGGAAACCGGTTTCTTGATCTTCACCCCGGCATCCATCAGCGCCAGCGTTCCGGCACACACGGTAGCCATCGAGGACGAACCGTTGGATTCCAGAATATCGGATACGACGCGAACGGCGTACGGATTCTCTTCGCCCACCGGTACCATCGGCTTCAGCGCGCGCCATGCCAGGTTGCCATGGCCGATCTCGCGACGCGACAGGCCGCGTGCGGGACGCGCTTCGCCGGTCGAGAACGGCGGGAAGTTATAATGCAGCACGAACTGTTCGGTGCCTTTCACGAGCACGTCGTCGATCTGCTTCTCATCGAGTTTCGTCCCGAGCGTTACAGTCGTCAGCGACTGGGTTTCGCCGCGCGTGAAAACAGCCGAACCGTGCGCCGCGGGCAGGTAATCCACCTCGCACCAGATCGGACGGATCTCGGTGGTCTTACGGCCGTCCAGACGTATCCCCTCGTCGAGAATCATGTTGCGCATCGCTTTTTTCAGCACGTCATCGTGGAAATAACGCTTGATCAATGCGCCTTTTTCCGCCAGGAATTCTTCGCTGAATTGCGCTTCGAATTCGGCTTCCAGCGCATCGAATTTCTCCGAACGCTCGTGTTTCGCAGTCATCGACTTCGCGATCTCGTAAGCTTTGTCGTACGTGGCGGCGATCACCTGTTGGCGCAATTCCTCGTCGTTGCTTTCGTGGCAGTAGGTGCGTTTCACGTCCTTACCCAACTCTTTTGAAAGTTCGATCTGCGCGGCACAGTGCTTTTTGATCTCTTCATGAGCGAATTTGATGGCGTCGAGCATGACCGCTTCGGACACCTCTTTCATCTCGCCTTCGACCATCAGGATGTTGTCGATCGTAGCGCCCACCATGATGTCCAGATCGGCGTCGGCGTTCTGCGAGAACGTCGGATTGATCACGAACTCCCCGTTGATCCGCGACACGCGCACCTCGGAAATCGGGCCGCCGAACGGAACGTCCGAAACGGCCAGCGCAGCCGACGCGGCCAGCCCGGCCAGCGCATCGGGCATGATATCTTTATCGGCGGAAATCAAGTTGACGGTAACGAATACTTCCGCATGGAAATCGGAAGGGAACAGCGGCCGCAGCGCGCGGTCGATCAAACGCGATACGAGAATTTCGTAATCCGACGCACGGCCTTCCCGTTTCAGGAACCCGCCGGGGAAACGACCGCAGGATGCGTATTTTTCCTTGTATTCGACCGACAGCGGCATAAAATCGCAGTCGTCCTTAGCCTCTTTGGCTGCCGTCACCGTGGCGAGCAACATGGTGTTGCCCTGTTTGACAACAACCGAACCGTCGGCTTGTTTTGCTAATTTTCCGGTTTCGATGATTATCTCGCGACCTCCGCTCAATGAAATCACCTTTTGTGTTGCATTATACATGTTTTTATCCTTCTAAGTGTCTATGAAAAACTAAATTCAACGGGCAATCCGCACTCTCCGAAAAAGAACCGTTTTAATGAGAATAAAGCTGCCCTACGAGAGGGCAGCCTATTCCGTCGGTAACCCGGAAAATTACTTCCTGAGTTCCAGAGCTTTTACTACGGCTCTATATCTTTCAATATCAACCTTTTTCAAATAATCAAGAAGCTGACGGCGTTTTCCGACCAGACGCAGCAGCGAGCGCTGCGTACCGAAGTCTTTCTTGTTTTTTTTGAGGTGCTCGGTGAGGTGGTTGATACGGTAAGAAAATAACGCTACCTGGCTCTCGGGAGAACCGGTGTCGGTATTAGACTTTCCGTAGGTTGCAAAAAGCTCCTGCTTTTTGTCTGCATTTAAATAACCCATTGTTTTGAATTTAAAAGGTTTGTATTCCGCCTTGGCTACCCTCCTTCCTCAAAAGAGAGTCTTCTCAAAGCGACTGCAAATCTAACGTTTTTTTACGAAGCAACCAACTAATAATCAAAGAAAGATCGCATTTTTTACAGAAAATCCGTTTTCGGCGACCGAGGGGAGATCGTTTCAGGATTCCGAAGGGTCTGAAAAGTCCTGTTTGCAATAGAGTTGCCCGTTCCCGACGCGTACGACCCGCACTTTTTCGCCCCGTCCGATAAAAAGTCCGTTTTCGGCGACCGCATCGTAATAAATCCCGTCGAGCACGATCTTTCCGGACGGACGCAGAACGGCGGTGACCGTCCCGGTGCGGCCGACCAGGCCGTCCTGCGGCAACCGGTGGCCGACATAACCCTGTTCGGGAGTCAGGTCGGTCGTCAGCACGATCCGGCTGCGCAACCGCGAATCGCCCGTCAAAAAGCGGCGGCCGAAATAAAGCGCGGCGACGAATGCCGCGACGGAACCGACGATAACGACCAGAAACGGCCGGACGATCCGCCCGGCGGACAGTTCTCCGGAAAAGACGTGCCGCAAAACATCGTTGTCAATCGCGGCGAACGCAAGCCCCGTCACAACCGCCACGATCCCGGCGATCCCCGCAATGCCGAACCCCGGCAGCACGAAAATCTCGACGGCGATCAGCAGCAGCCCGACGACAAAAAGGATCGGTTCCCAATTCTGCACCATCCCCTCGAGGTAAAGCGGCGAAAAATAAAGCACGGCTCCGAGCACGGCGGCAACCAGCGGGAAACCCACTCCGGGGGTCTGCAACTCGAAGTAGATCCCGCCGACGATCAGCATGATGAAAATTCCCTGCGCGAACGGGTTCATCAACCAGCCGAGCACGCGGTCGAGTGTCGTCGGATTGTATTCATGAAGCGTATAATCGACGACTCCGGCATTCGACAGCACCTCGGCGACCGAAACGGCCTTGCCTTCGCTGTAATGCCGGGCGAGGGCCTCGTCGGCCGTCAGCGTCAGGACGCCGACCGTCGTACTGTCCCCGGCGGTCGTCCCGACCATCGCTTCGGCGATCGCCGGATCGCGCCGCCAGCGCCAGACGGTATCCGTTCCGTCTACCCGCTCCACGACCTTGCCGTGGGCTTCGGCCGTCGACCGCATTGTCGCGCGCATGAAACTCTGGTACTTGTCCGGCATCGGCCGCCCCTGCTGATCGACCACCGACGCGGCGCCGATATTGCCGCCCGGACGAATGTAAATGCGATCGGCCGCCAGCGCGATCAACGCGCCGGCCGAAGCGGCCTGGTTGTCGATCCACACCCATACCGGAATCCGGGAATTGAGCAGCATCGTGCGGATCGAATCGGCCGCCGCGACGACTCCGCCGTACGTATTCATTTGGATAACCACCAGGTCGGCTCCCATCTCGTCCGCCTGCGCGAGGCATTTCCCGGTCAGCCGTTCGACCGACGGCATGATGTCTTCGCGGATCGGGAAGGTATAGACCAACTTCCGCCCCGTAGAATCGGCCGCGCGCCCGGAAAACGTCCCGAGCAACAGCGCCAAAACGATCCCGACGTATTTCATCCGGTTTGTTCTCATAGGCATGAAGACTGTAAAGTTCATATTTCGGACACTCCTAAAGCCATTTCTTCCACCGGAAAAACAGGTACGTAAGCGCAGACACGAGCACCATCAGCCCCAGCGCGAACTCATAGCCGTACTGCCAGCGCAACTCCTGGATGCTCTCGAAATTCATTCCGTAGATGCTGGCGATCATCGTCGGAGGCATGAAAAACAGCGCGGCGACGGTAAAGATCTTGGTCACGTTACTCTGTTCGATATTAATCAGACCGAGCGCGGTATCCTGCATGTAGTCGAGCCGTTCGGAACTGAAATCGGCATGATTGATCAGCGAATTGACGTCCTTGATCATCAGTTGCAGCTTCGGATAGATGTCGTTCGGGAAACGTTCGCTGCGCAGGATGCCCGACAGGATACGCTGCCGGTCGAAGATGTTTTCGCGGATCAACATCGTATTCTCCTGCATGTGGCTGATCTGCTTGAGGGTTTCCTTGTCGATATGTTCGCTGAGGTTCATGTTTTTGCTCAGCGTGGCGATGTTTTTGGCCAGGGCTTCGACCAGGTCGGCATCGAAATCGATCCGCACCTCGAGGATCGAGATCAGCAGGTGGTAGCCGGTCGAGTAGGCCCGGTAGTTCATCTGCAGCCGTTTCGCGCTTTCGGTAAACGTCCTGAATTCGCTGGTGCGCACCGACACCAACACGCCTTCGGTAATGATGAACGAAACGGGCTCGATACTGAACGCCTCGGGATTCGGAATGAAAAAGTTCGAATTGCAGATGATCGCATTCTCGGTTTCCGAATATTTGGACGAACTCTCGATCTCCTCGACCTGCTGACGCGTCTGTAGGTTGATCTCCAAAAAGTTCTCCACGGCTTTCTGCTCTTTGATCGTCGGAGAAAGCAGGTCGATCCACAAAATATCGTCGTAACCGAGATCGTCGAAAAGCCTGACGTCCGCGTTGCGAACGATTTTGTTATATTGCTTCAGGTAAATAGTAATCATTGTTCTTGAGCTTTAGAGGGTGAATAGTCGGGTCGCTTCCGTCCCCTCCGGGGGCGCGTCAACCGGAAGTTCAACCGGGATTGATCGGAGGGTCGATCTTCCTGCCCTCCTGCCAGTAAAGCGCCGTCGCACGGCGCTTCTGCTCATCAAAAACAAAATCGATATTCCGCGTCAGGTAATCGTAAGCATAACTTCTGTCGCCGTAACCGTAACAAGCGATCGCTTCGGGAATGTGCCGGACGCCGTAATCGAGCGCCTCGGCGAGCCGTTCGACGGTCCGGTCGTCCACGCCGGAACGCGCCACCCACGCCGCGAAAGCGAAAGGAAGCCCCGTCATTTCACGCCATGCGTCGGCCAGATCGTAACGATACCGGAACTTTTCCTCATGGTCGAACACCTTGTCGCCGATGATCAGATACCCCGTCCGCGGCTGCGGAGCGTTCAGTGCAGAGAAATCTTTCAGTTCTTTCCATTCGGGACGGATCCCCCACAACTTCGACGCGAGGATGCGCACCAATCTCACCGAAGTCAGCGAATGGCTGTCGAGATAAATCGTATCGAGCCGATCCAGCGGAGAATCAGCCGCCAACACCACCGTGCGAACCGAACGGCTCGCACCGATGCAGAACGGCGTAACGATGCGGATATCGGGAATCGACGGGACGGCCGCTACGGGAATCAGCGCGATTTCCGCGCCGCCGTCGCGCAACAGGGAAGCGCATCCCCGGGGCGGGGAGAGCAAAAGATCGGCATACAGGTCAATTCCCGCATGCTCGATACCATATATAAAAGGTATGGTATTGAGGTAAGATACCGCAACTATTCGGTTCCGCATCATCATCCATACAGCTTCAAAATTCGTTGAACAATATCCGCACCGCCTTCAAACGGATGCGGGTCAGGCTGTTGGCAGAGTGCTTTCTCGGTGACAAACCACTTTCCCGTGACGCGAAGGTAACCAAAAAACGGCAATGTACAAGGCGCGGCGACAAAAAAAAGAGACGCCGTCCGCAATGGACGGCGTCTCGGGGTCGAAACGGACGGACGGTTAGCATTGAACTTTGCCGGCCGATCCCAGTACATTAATCAGTTTGTGTTCGTACAATTTTTTCAGGCTTTCGCGGGCCGGGCCCAGGTATTTGCGCGGGTCAAACTCGGCCGGCTTGGTAGCCAGCACTTCACGAACGGCAGCGGTCATCGCCAGACGGCCGTCGGAGTCGATGTTGATCTTGCAAACGGCGCTTTCGGCAGCCTTGCGGAGCTGTTCTTCGGGAATACCGATCGCATCTTTCAGCGCGCCGCCGTATTTGTTGATAACGGCGACCAGATCCTGCGGAACCGACGAAGATCCGTGCAACACGATCGGGAAGCCAGGAATGCGCTTTTCGATCTCCTGAAGAATATCGAAACGCAACGGGGGCGGAACCAGAACGCCGTTGGCGTCGCGGGTGCACTGCTCCGGCGTAAATTTATTGGCGCCGTGCGACGTTCCGATCGAGATAGCCAGCGAATCGACGCCGGTACGCGATACGAAATCGACTACCTGGTCGGGTTCGGTGTAGGTGTGGTGTTCGGCCTTCACGTCGTCCTCGATACCGGCCAGTACGCCGAGCTCGCCTTCGACGGTCACGTCGAACTGGTGCGCATAGTCGACCACTTTTTTGGTCAGCGCGATATTCTCTTCGTAGGGCAGGTGCGAACCGTCGATCATCACCGACGAGAAACCCATGTCGATGCACGACTTGCAGAGTTCGAACGAATCGCCGTGGTCGAGGTGCAGCACGATCTGCGGATGAGCGCAACCCAGTTCCTTGGCATATTCCACCGCACCCTGAGCCATATAACGAAGCAGGGTCTGATTGGCATACTTACGGGCACCGCTCGACACCTGCAGGATCACCGGCGATTTGGTCTCGGCGCAAGCCTGAATAATGGCCTGCATCTGCTCCATGTTGTTGAAGTTGAATGCAGCGATGGCGTATTTGCCCTCGATGGCCTTTTTAAACATCTCTCTCGTGTTCACAAGACCCAAATCTTTGTAATTTACCATGACAACTTATTTTTAGGTTAACAAATTCGGAAATTCTCCGTTTACGGCGGCCGCCTCGCAACGTCGTTGCGCCGACCGTCCGTCCGGCGCAATCGCATCCGGACGCTTTCCCGGTCGATTCCGTCCGATCCGGGTTTCAAATTTAATCATTTTCCGGCGCAATCCGACGAGTTTCGTAAAAAAATTTAAAATTCCCGTTCGCCGAATCCGCAGCGGACTTACAACCGGGCACGCAGCAATTTGCCCTCGTCCTCGTAACCCGGCTTGCCGAGCAGCGCGAACATATTCTTCTTGTACGCCTCCACGCCCGGCTGATCGAACGGATTGACGCCCAACGTATAACCGCTGATACCGCATGATTTTTCGAAGAAGTAGAGCAGGGCGCCGAGGTAGTACTCGTTCAACTCGGGAATTTCGATCCGGATATTCGGCACGCCGCCGTCCACGTGGGCCAGCATCGTCCCCATCTCGGCCATCAGATTCACTTCGCCGATCCGTTTGCCGGCCAGGTAGTTCAGTCCGTCCAGGTTATCCGGATCGGAATCGATCTTCAGACTGTGCCGCGGCTTTTCGACGCTGATAACCGTCTCTATCAGCGTGCGTTCGCCCTGTTGGATATACTGTCCCATCGAGTGCAGGTCGGCGGTCAGCGTCACGCTGGCCGGGAAGATACCTTTGCCTTCTTTCCCTTCGCTCTCCCCGTAAAGCTGCTTCCACCATTCGGACACGTACTGGAGCCTCGGATCGTAGCTGGCCAGTATCTCGATCTTATACCCCTTTTTGTACAACGCGTTCCGCGCAGCCGCATACTGAACGGCCGGATTTTCGTCGAACGGAACGTCGGCAGCCGTCATTTTCGCCATATCCTGCGCGCCGCGCACCAATTCGCCGATGTTGATTCCGGCAACGGCCAGCGGCAGCAAGCCGACCGGCGTCAGCACCGAATAGCGTCCGCCGATGTCGTCCGGAATCACGAACGTAGCGTAGCCCTCCTGCGTGGCCAGCGTCCGCAGTGCGCCGCGTTTGGCATCGGTCACGGCAACGATCCGTTTGGCGGCTTCCGCTTTGCCATAACGGGTCTCGATCTCCTCTTTGACGATCCGGAAAGCAACGGCCGGCTCGGTCGTCGTCCCGGACTTGGAGATCACGATGGCAGCCAGCTTGTACGGCTTCGTAGCGGCCAGCAGCTCATACAGATAGTCCTCGCTGAGATTCTGCCCGGCGAACAGCACGATCGGCTTATCCTGTTTCTTGTGCAGCAGTTGGAACGGATCGCTCATGGCTTCCAGCACGGCTTTCGCCCCGAGGTAAGAGCCCCCGATCCCGATCACCACGATCACTTCGGCCAGCGAAGCCAGCGATTTCGCGCAATCGTTAACGGCGTCCAGTTGGGCGGGGGTAATCTGCTCGGGCAGGTCCACCCACCCCAGAAAATCGTTCCCGTCGCCGCTGCCGTCGGACAACATGCGGTTCGACACTTCGACCCGTTCTTTTATCAATTCGAGATCCACGGGTTCGAGAATCCCGTAGATTTTGTCGATAGAAACTTTAATAATACTCATGATAATTATGTTTTGATGGATTTTACATGCCTTTACAGCAGCCGTCCGGTCAACCGGCCGACCGAGACCGACGGCGAAGCGCCGTCATAGAGAACGTCGTACACCATCCGCGCAATCGGCATATCCACGCCGCGCTGCCGGTTGATTTTCATAATGCATTCGGCCGCGTAATACCCTTCGGCCACCATGCTCATCTCCATCTGCGCCGAATGCACCGAATAGCCCTTGCCGATCATCAGTCCGAACCGACGGTTGCGACTGAACTGCGAATAGGAAGTAACCAACAGGTCGCCCAGATAAGCCGATGCGAACGTATTCCGGTTGCTGGGATAAGTCTGCGACATGAAACGCGACATCTCCATCGCCCCGTTCGAAATCAGCACGGCCAGAAAATTATCCCCGTAACCGAGGCCGACCGCGATCCCGACCGCAATCGCATAAATATTTTTCAGCACGGAAGCATATTCTATGCCGTATATGTCGGTCGAATGACCGACGTTTATATAATCGGTCCGAATTTTATCGCCCAGGATGCGCGAGTTTTCGAGCGTCTTGCAAACGACCGTCAGGTAGGAGAGCCGTTCGAGCGCCACCTCTTCGGCATGGCACGGGCCGGACACGATCCCGATCTGATCGAACGGAACGTCGTACCGGCGGTTGACGTACTCGGCCACCGTGATCAGATCGTCGGGAACGATGCCTTTGATCGCAGAGACGATGAATTTATCGCCGAGCGGTTCGGTCAGGGGTTCGAGCGTCGTTTTCAGGTAAACGGACGGAGCTGCCAGCACGACGATCTCCGCATCGCGCGCCACCTCGTCGAGACTGTCCGACAGGTGCAGGCTCCCCGGATCGAAACGGACGTCCCGCAGGTAGCGCGGGTTGGTCCCGTGCTTACGCACATGCTCCAGGACATCCCGGTTGCGGATGTACCAGCCGACGTTCCGTTCGTTTTCGAGAAGTATCTTGACCAGAGCCGTAGCCCAACTGCCGTGACCGACCACCGCACACCGCGCGTTCCGATCGATGTTGTACGCCATGATTTTATTCGCTTTCAAACCACAAATTTACAAATTATTTAAAATTTTCGCTATTCCGGAGCCGTTTTATCCGGAAACAGCCGCATAAATCGCACCCGGAACCGCAACGCCACCGCCCGGCGACCAAAAACTTCATTTTACGGACCGTCCGCCGCACCGGCAAAACGGCCGGAAACAAAAAAAAGAGACACAATCCATTTTTTGAAGTATAAACTCAAGCTGTAAACTCTTTTTTTGTATCTTTGTACGATTGATAAATACTAAACCATACAAGACGGTGAAAAAGATAAAAGGAGCACTTATTTCGGTCTACTACAAAGACGGCCTGGAACAGATTGTCAGAAAATTAGCGGAGGACGGCGTAACGATCTATTCGACCGGCGGAACCCTTTCGTTCATCGAGGGACTCGGTCTGAAAGCCGTGTCGGTCGAGAGCCTGACGGGGTATCCGTCGATCCTCGGCGGACGCGTGAAAACGCTCCATCCGAAAGTTTTCGGAGGGATCCTCTCCCGCCGCGACAATCCGCAGGACGCCGAACAGACCGCTCAATACGAGATCCCGGAAATCGACGCGGTGATCGTCGACCTCTATCCCTTCGAACAAACCGTCGCTTCGGGGGCCGAAGAGCAGGCCGTGATCGAAAAAATCGACATCGGGGGCATCTCGCTGATCCGCGCCGCAGCGAAAAACTTCAAGGACGTGGTGATCGTACCGTCGGTCGACCAATACGCCGAATTCTACGAAATCATTACCGCCCAACAATGCGCTACGACGCTCGAACAGCGCCGTCGTTTCGCAGCCTATGCGTTCGACGTCAGCTCGCACTACGATTCGGCCATCTTCAACTATTTCAACCGCCAAGAACAGATCGGCTCGTTCAAGCTGAGTTTCAACGGCGGAACGCCGCTGCGCTACGGGGAGAATCCCCACCAGTCGGCCGTCTTCTACGGCGACCTCGAACGACTGTTCGACAAACTGCACGGCAAGGACATCTCGTACAACAACATGCTCGACATCGACGCGGCGATCAACCTGATCGAAGAGTTCGACGAACCGACCTTCGTAATCATGAAACACAACAACGCCTGCGGCGTGGCGACGCGCCCGACGCTGTCCGAAGCGTGGAAAGACGCGCTGGCCGGCGACCCGGTTTCGGCTTTCGGCGGCGTGCTGATCTGTAACCGCGAAGTGGATGCGACGACCGCCGAAGAGATCAACAAGCTTTTCTTCGAAGTGATCCTGGCGCCCTCGTACACCGACGAGGCGCTCGCCGTCCTGGAATGCAAGAAAAACCGCATCATTCTGCGGCTGAAAGATACGACGCGCTGTCCGAAACAGTTCCGTTCGCTGCTGAACGGCGTAGCGGTGCAGGATCGCGACCTGAAAGTCGGAGGCGTAGACGGCGAACCGCGCTACGCGACCGAGAAACAGGCCGCGCCCGAACAGCTCAAAGACTTGATCTTCGCGAACAAGATCGTAAAACATTCCAAGAGCAACGCGATCGTACTGGCCAAGGCCGGTATGCTGATCGCCAGCGGCATCGGCCAAACCTCGCGCGTGGATGCGCTGAAACAGGCCATCGCGAAAGCCAAAAGTTTCGGGTTCGACCTGACGGGGGCCGTGATGGCGTCGGATGCGTTCTTCCCGTTCGGCGACTGCGTCGAAATCGCCCACAAGGAGGGCATCGACGCCGTGATTCAGCCGGGCGGCTCGGTACGCGACCAGGAGAGCATCGACTACTGCAACGCGAACGGCATGGCAATGTTGTTCACCGGTCTCAGACATTTCAAGCACTAACAAACCCTCTCACTATAAAGACCTAACGATTATGGGCTTATTTTCATTGACACAGGAGTTGGCCATCGACCTCGGCACGGCCAACACGATCATAATCAGCAACGGGAAAATCGTCGTGGACGAGCCGTCGATCGTGGCGCTCGACCAGCATACCGGCAAGGCGATGGCGATCGGCAAAAAAGCGCGCCAGATGCACGGCAAAACCCATCAGAATATCAAGACGGTACGCCCGTTGAAAGACGGCGTGATCGCCGATTTCAACGCCGCGGAGATCATGCTGCGCGGTCTGATCAAAATGGTCAAGAGCAACGGACGGCTGTTCAGTCCGTCGCTGAAAATGGTGATCTGCATCCCGTCCGGCTCGACCAACGTGGAGATCCGGGCCGTGCGCGATTCGGCCGAACACGCCGGCGGCCGCGAAGTGTATATGATCTACGAACCGATGGCCGCCGCGCTCGGCGCCGGACTCGACGTCGAAGCCCCCGAAGGCAACATGGTAGTCGACATCGGAGGCGGTACGACCGAAATCGCTTGCATCTCGCTCGGAGGAATCGTCTGCAGCGAGAGTATCAACGTTGCCGGAGACGTCTTTACCGAAGACATACAGACCTATATCCGTCAGCAGCACAACATGCGCATCGGCGAACGGACGGCCGAGGACATCAAGATCGCGGTCGGGGCAGCGCTGTCGGAATTGGAGGAAGAGCCTGAAGACTTCGAAGTGACGGGGCCGAACATCCTGACGTCGTTGCCGTCGGTACTGAGCGTCTCGTACAGCGAAATGGCCTACGCGCTCGAAAAATCGCTCGTCAAAATCGACGCGGCAATTATGAAGGTACTCGAAATGGTTCCGCCCGAATTGTATGCCGACATCGCCCGAAACGGGATTTACCTCGCCGGCGGCGGAGCGTTGCTCAAAGGGCTCGACCGGAGGCTGTCCGAGAAAACCAATATCCCGTTCCACATCGCCGAAGACCCGCTGCGCGCCGTAGCGCGGGGCACGGGCATTGCGCTGAAGAACATCGGACGTTTTTCGTTCTTGATGCGATAACCCTTTAACACGAACCGCCGCAAGAGAATGATCAAGTTTTTCCTGTTCATCAAGAAGATCCATTTCGTATTGATCTTCATCATTCTCGAAGCGTTTGCGATACACTATTACGCAAACAGCACCAGCTACACGAAAGCGAAGCTGATTACCGCCTCCAACTATGTTGTAGGCGGTATCTATTCGCAGATATCGGGACTGAACAGCTACCTGCACCTGAAAAAGGAGAATGCAGCGCTGACTGCCCGGGTAGCACTGCTGGAAAACGAACTCGACGGTTTGCGGCGCGACGGCAGCGACCCGGCCGTACCGCCGGACTCGCTGCTTTTCACCGAAGATTCTGTCGCCGGCCGACGGCAGTTCGCTTACTTCCCGGCTCGGGTCATCAACAACTCGATCATCCGGCAGGAGAACTACATCACGCTGAACCGCGGCGTCGAAGACGGCTTGCAGCCCGATATGGCGGTCGTGGCCGACAGGGGCATCGCGGGTTACGTAATGAACTGTTCGGATCATTTCGCCGTGTGTATGTCGGTGCTGAACCGCGGCTTCAAAACGAGCGGAAAGATCAAAGGAACCGACTATTTCGGATCGGTTTCGTGGGACGGCGCGAGTTACGAATACGTCATGCTGACCGAAATCGCAAAATACGCGCAGATCCATGTCGGCGACACGATCGTGACGACCTCGCACTCGTCACGGTTTCCGCCGGGACTCATGATCGGCACGGTGGCGGACTTCGAACTGAACAACGCGACCTATTACGACGTCCGGGTAAAACTGCATACCGACATCGCCGCACTGAACAACGTAGTGGTGATCAAATACCTGGACGCCGAAGAGCGCGAAACGCTGGAAAACGACGTTTCGATGACTTCGGCCGCTGTGCAATAAAGCGGCCAAACACACTGCAAACGACGAAGAAACGATGTACAGAACGCTGGAATATACGATCCTATTCGTGGTAATGGCCCTGTTGCAGGTTTTCCTGTTCAGCCGGATCGGGGTCAGCGTCTACATTCATCCGCTGGCCTACGTCGCCTTTATCATCCTGCTGCCGATGGAGATCGCGCCGCTGCTGTTGCTGACGCTCGGACTGTTGATGGGCGTCACGATGGACGTTTTCATGGGAACGGCCGGAATCAACACGATCGCCACGCTGTTCGTCGCATTCTGCCGCCCGACGCTGCTGAACCTGCTGGCCGGCAAAGACGAGGTGAAGGACGGCGGAATTCCGAACGTCAACCGGCTCGGGATCAAAAAATTCATCAAATACGCCTCCTTCATGGTGCTGCTGCACAGCACGGTATTCTTTATTTTCGAAACGCTGTCGCTGCACTTCTTCTACCTTACGCTGCTGCGGATCCTCCTGAGTTCGGCGGTTACGCTGCTGCTGGTGTATTTCTGCCAACGCCTGTTCTCGGTCAACCGTCAAAAACCGTAACGCCGTGGATACCCCCCGCCGAATCAAAACCTTACAGGGAGTCGTCATCGTCATCGCGGCGATCGTCCTGCTGCGGTTGTTCTATATCCAGGTGCTCGACGGCAGCTACAAGACGAATGCAGACAACAACGTCCTGCGCTACATGGTGCAGTACCCGCCCCGGGGCGAAGTTTACGACCGAAACGGACGCTTCCTGGTACAGAGCAAAGAGGCTTACGACCTGATGGCGACCCCGCGCGAAGTGCGGCCGTTCGACACCGCGCTGATGAGCCGCATCCTGGGCGTACCGGTCGAACAGATCCGCAAGGAGCTGATCAAAGCGTCCAATTTCTCGCGCCGTAGGGCGTCGGTCATCGTCAAACAGTTGCCCAAAGAGACCAAACTGCGCCTCGAAGAGCACCAATTCCCCGGATTCTTCACCGTTTACCGCACCGTCCGGTCGTACCCGACTAAAATGGCGGGCAACCTGCTGGGATACGTCGGCGAAGTGGACGACCGGATCCTGGAACGCGACCCGTACTACCGCAGCGGCGACTACATCGGGCGCAGCGGCATCGAACAGGCCTACGAAGAAGTGCTGCGCGGAGAGAAAGGAGTGAAAATCGAAATGGTGGACGTGCACGGTATCCCGAAAGGCTCCTATGCGAACGGTATTTACGACACGCTGCCGTCTCCGGGCGTGGCGATCACCTGTACGATCGACGCGCGGCTGCAAGCGCTGGCCGAAGAGTTGATGGAAGGCAAAGTGGGCAGCGTCGTCGCGATCGAGCCGGAAACGGGCGAAATCCTCGTGATGGCCAACAGTCCGACCTACGACCCGGACGAACTGGTGGGCCGCGATCGCGGCAACAACTACATGAAACTGCTCAACGACCCGCGGCGGCCGCTTTACAACCGCGCGGTCATGTCGTTCTACCCCCCCGGTTCAACGTTCAAAGTGATCCAGGGACTCATTGGAATGCAGGAGGGCGTGCTGTCGCCGTCGCAAACCTATCCCTGTCACGGAGGATACCCGTACGGGCGCGGCGTCAAATGCCACGCGCACGGATCGCCGCTCGACCTGGAGGCAGCCATCGCGAACTCCTGCAACGCCTACTTCTGCTACGTTTTCCGGAATATCATCGAAAACAAAAAATACAAAAACATCGAGGAAGGTTTCGGCGTGTGGGCGGACTATGTTCGCAGTTTCGGGTACGGCCGCAAACTCGGAACGGACTTTACCGGCGAACTGAACGGGAACGTCCCCTCCTCCGAATTTTACGACAAGGCCTACCGGGGCCGATGGAACGGACTCACCGTGATCTCGCTGTCGATCGGGCAGGGCGAGCTGGGCTGCACCCCGTTGCAGATGGCCAACATGGTGGCTACGGTCGCCAACCGGGGCCATTACCGCACTCCGCACGTGGTCAAGCGGATACACGACCGCGACTCGATCGACGCGCGGTTCTACGTCAACCACACCACCCGGGTGGACGCCCGCTGGTTCGAACCGATCGTCGAAGGGATGTACCAAGCGGTCAACGGCGGCGGAACGGGCCGGATCGCGATGGTGCCGGGCCTGGATATCTGCGGCAAGACCGGTACGGCTCAGAATCCGCACGGGGCCGACAACAGCACATTCTTTTGCTTCGCCCCGCGAAACAACCCGAAGATAGCCGTCTCGGTCTACATCGAAAACGGGGGATTCGGCGCCACCGTCGCAGCCCCGATCGCCAGCCTGCTGACCGAGCTTTACCTCACCGATACGATCCAGCGCGCGCCGCTGGTGGAATACGTCAAAAACAAACAGATCGCCTACCCGTATTATGAGAGACAACAGCGAAAATAGACTCGCCGTGGGCGGCGTGGACTGGGTGGCGGTGCTGGCATACGTTCTGCTGGTGCTGATGGGCTGGCTGAATATTTACGCCGCCGTCTACGACGACGCGCATGCCAGCATCTTCGACGTCGGCCAGCGTTACGGGATGCAACTGGTCTGGATCGGGGCGTCGGCATTCATCGCGGTGTCGATCTTGCTGATCGACGACAAGTATTACCACGTGCTGGCCTACCCGCTGTATTGGATCATGATCCTGGTACTGGTCGGCGTGCTGCTATTCGGCAAGGAGGTCAACGGCGCGAAAGCGTGGATCATGCTGGGCCCGGTGGCGATCCAGCCGACCGAGTTCGCGAAATTCACCACCGCGCTGGCGCTGGCCCGTTACATGAGTTCCTACACGTTCGACATCCGCAAGCCGGGCGATCTACTGCGCGCGGGCATGATCGTCGGACTGCCGGTGCTGATCGTAATCCTGCAGAACGACACCGGTTCGGCCCTCGTATACGGCTCGTTCCTGTTCATGTTTTACCGCGAAGGGTTCAACGGCTGGGTCTACGTGGCGCTGATCATGATTATCTCGCTGTTCGTCTTTTCGTTCCTGCTCGAACCGGTCACGCTGCTGATCGTGCTGATCCTCGTCTGCGCGATCGGCGAAGGGGTGTCGAACGGCAACTGGAAAAGCAAAGTCACCTACCTGGCCGGACTGGCGCTCGGCTCGATCCTGCTCTACCTGCTGTTCAACGCCGTCCTGCGGATCGGCATGAGCTGGCACACGGCCATTTTGATCGCCGCCGTGCTGTCGGTCGGAGCCGTGGTCGCCTACGCTTACCGGTACAAAATACACAATATACTGACGTTCATCTTGCTCTTCTTCGGATCGCTCGGATTCACCTACACGATCGATTACGCTTTCCAGCACCTACAGATACACCAACAAAAGCGAATCCTCGATCTGCTGGGCCTGGAATCCGACCTGAAAGGCTGGGGCTACAACGTAAACCAGTCGAAAATCGCGATCGGATCGGGCGGTTTCAGCGGCAAAGGCTTTCTCGAAGGGACGCAAACGAAATTCAATTTCGTCCCCGAACAAAGTACCGACTTCATCTTCTGCACGGTCGGCGAAGAGTGGGGATTCCTGGGCAGCGCCGTCATCGTCGTCCTGTTCACCGTCCTGATCCTGCGGATCATCCGGATGGGCGAGCGTCAGATGGAACCCTTCGGCCGGATCTATTGCTACTGCGTGGCGTCGATCTTTCTGTTCCACGTAGCGATCAATATCGGCATGACGATTGGTATCATGCCGGTAATCGGCATTCCGTTGCCGTTTTTCAGCTATGGCGGCTCGTCGCTGATCGCCTTCACGATCCTGCTCTTCGTAGCGATCAAGCTGGACGCATCCAAACACGAACTGTTAACATAACCCTAATCAGCCATACACCATGTCGAATTCCCTGAAAGGACTCACGCAGGACGAAGTAATCCGAAGCCGCGAACAATACGGCGCCAACCTGCTCACCCCGCCGAAACGCAAATCGCTGTGGCGCCTGTTCATCGAAAAATTCAACGATCCGGTCATCCGCATCCTGCTGGTGGCAGCCGTGCTGTCGCTCGGGATCGGTTTCATACATAATGAATTCGCCGAAGCGATCGGCATTTTCTGCGCGATCTTCCTGGCTACCGGCGTCGCATTCTGGTTCGAATACGACGCGATGAAGAAATTCGACGTGCTGAACAGCACCAACGACGACACGCCGGTGAAAGCCGTCCGCGACGGAGCCGTCGCCGAGATCCCGAAAAAAGAGGTCGTGGTCGGCGACATCGTCCTGCTCGAAAGCGGCGAAGAGGTGCCTGCCGACGGAATTCTGCAGGAAGCCGTGTCGCTGAAGATCAACGAATCGACGCTGACCGGGGAACCGCAGATCGGCAAAACGACCGACCCGGCCCATTTCGACAAAGAATCGACTTATCCGTCCGACCACGTCATGCGCGGAACGACCGTGGTCGAAGGCCATGGCGTCATGCAAGTGACCGCCGTAGGGGACGCCACCGAATTCGGCAAAGTCGCCGAACAAGCCACCGTCGAGAGCAATGAAGAGACCCCGCTGAACCTGCAACTGCAACGCCTGTCGAAGCTGATCGGACGCGTCGGCATCTCGCTGGCGATCGTCACGTTCGCAGCGCTGATCGTCAAAGGTATGCTGACGGGCGACTTGTTGACGGCCGACTGGCTGACCGTCGCAACCGAAGTGTTGCAATACTTCATGGTAGCCGTCACGCTGATCGTCGTGGCCGTGCCGGAAGGATTGCCGATGAGCGTCACGCTGTCGCTCGCGGTCAACATGCGGCGGATGCTCCGTACGAATAACCTCGTCCGGAAAATGCACGCCAGCGAAACGATGGGAGCGATCACGGTGATCTGCACCGACAAGACCGGCACGCTGACCCGCAATGAAATGCGCGTTTACGAAACCAAATTCTCCGAGGACGGGATCGACCCGCTGATCCGCGAAGGAATCGCCGCGAACTCGACCGCCTTCCTGGACGCGAACGGCAAAGTGATCGGCAACCCGACCGAAGGGGCATTGCTGCTGTGGCTCAAAGACCGGAGCGCCGACTACGCCGCGCTGCGCGACGCCGCGGAGACGGTCGATCAAATGACCTTCACCACCGAACGCAAATTCATGGCGACACTGGTCGACTCGGCTTCCGGCAAACGCATTCTCTACATAAAAGGCGCTCCCGAAATCATCCTGGCCAAGTGCGCCGGTTTCGGGGCGAAAGCCGAAGTGGAAAAGCAACTGTCCGCCTACCAGAACATGGCGATGCGGACGCTCGGATTCGCTTACGCCGTATGCGACGGCGTGGATACCTGCGACGAAGCGCTCGAACGCTGCCCGCTGCATTTCATCGGGATCGCCGCCATCTCCGACCCGGTACGCGACGACGTGCCGGCCGCTGTGGCAGAGTGCTTGTCCGCAGGTATCGACGTGAAAATCGTTACCGGCGACACCCCGGCGACGGCCAAAGAGATCGGTCGACAGATCGGCCTGTGGACGGCGGAAGACACCGACCGCAACCACATCTCCGGCTCCGAATTCGCCGCGCTGAGCGACGAGGAACTGCTCGAACGGGTACAGTCGTTGAAGATCATGTCGCGCGCGCGGCCGCTGGACAAACAGCGGCTCGTAAGACTGCTGCAACAAAAAGGGGAAGTGGTGGCCGTCACCGGCGATGGCACGAACGACGCGCCGGCGCTGAATTTCGCGCAGGTCGGACTGTCGATGGGTACCGGAACCTCCGTAGCCAAAGAAGCCAGCGACATCACGCTGCTCGACGACTCGTTCAGCAGCATCGCCACGGCCGTGATGTGGGGCCGCTCGCTGTACCGCAACATCCAGCGGTTCGTACTGTTCCAACTGACGATCAACTTCGTGGCGATCATCATCGTACTGTTCGGCTCGATTTTCGGCAGCGAATTGCCGCTGACCGTCACGCAAATGCTGTGGGTCAACCTGATCATGGACACTTTCGCGGCGCTGGCGCTCGCTTCGCTGCCGCCGAGCCGCAGCGTGATGCGCGAAAAACCGCGCAAAAACAGCGACTTCATCATTTCGCGCCCGATGATGCGCTCGATCGTCGGCGTCGGACTGCTTTTCGTCGCCGTACTGCTCGGCATACTGTACTACTTCGGATCGGCAATCACGATCTACGAGCTCTCCGCATTCTTCACGGTATTCGTCATGCTGCAATTCTGGAACATGTTCAACGCGAAGGGATTCGGCACAACCACCCCGATCTGGAAAGCGGTCGGGGGCTGCGCCCCGTTTTTCGGCGTGCTGCTGCTAATCTTGGCCGGTCAATTCATCATCGTAACCTGGGGCGGAAACGTCTTCCGCACGGTCCCGCTCTCCGGCTGCGACTGGCTGACTATCATCGGAGCCACTTCGCTGGTGATGTGGGGCGGCGAGTTGACCCGCGCGCTGAGTTCCCGCCGCAGGCACACAACGAAATAGACCGGGACGCAGAAGGGCAAGCTATCCGACCCCGGCGCACCCGGGAAACAGGCGTGCGAACCACGATTTTCCGGAAGCGATCCGCACCCCATTGCGGTAACAGGCGCCCGCTTCTTCTGCCGGATAATATCCTTCGAACAGGTCGACGATCAGATCGGCTTCGAACAACGTTTCGAAGCCCAATTCAATGGTTTTTTGCACATTGTGGTGCAAACCGACCACGTCGACGATCCACTGCGCGTCGGCAGAAGCGAACGACCCTTTTCAATATCCGATCCACCCTGTTTTCCATACGCTTCCGTTTAGTCCGGCCGGCAATTCCGGCCCTTTCCGCAAAATTAGGAAAAAGGGTATAAAATTGCATATCACCGTTAAAAAACATACATTTGTCAACTAACCAATCACAAACGCCATGAAAAAACATACTTTCCTGACCGGACTGCTGCGATGGATCGTTGCAGGAGTATTTATTTTTTCGGGGTTTGTCAAAGCCGTCGATCCTTGGGGCACGGCCATCAAGTTCGGAGAATATTTCAACGCCTTCGGAATGGATTGGCTGTCCGGAGCCGAATACGCCTTTTCGATCCTGCTGTCCGCCTCGGAAATGCTGCTGGGATTCTGCCTGCTGTTCCGTATCCGGGAAAAGAGCGTCACGACACTGTTGACGATCCTGCTCGGATTCTTCACGCTGCTGACTTTCGTGCTCGCCCTGTGGAACCCGGTGGCCGACTGCGGCTGTTTCGGCGACTTCGTCAAACTGACCAACTGGCAGACCTTTTTCAAAAACGTAATCCTGCTGCTGTTTACCGTCGTCCTGTGGCGCACGGCTTGGAAACAGCCTTTCAGACAGCACAACCGTTACGCCTCGACAGTCGAATGGAGCATGATCTTTTTCTTCGGGCTGCTGTCGTCTGGGATCGGATTGTACAGCCTGCGCCACCTGCCTCCGATCGACTTTTTGCCGTTCCGCATCGGCGTGAACATTCCGTCGCAGTTGGAAGGTTACGGCAACGATACGCAGACAACGCTGATCTATAAAGACCGCACGACCGGACAGCAACGCGAATTCGACCTTGCCGATACGACCTGGTACGACACGCTGCGCTGGGAATACGTCGACACCCGGATCGTAGAAAACAACCGCAAGCGGCGAAGCGAAATCCAGGACTTTTCCGTTTTCAACGCCGACGAGAATTATGCGCCGACGCTGCTGGCTTCGACCCGCGAAGTTTTCCTGATCGCGCTGAACCCGATCGACCGGCCGTTGTCTTCGATATGCAGCCGGCAAATCGAACAAACCGTGCGCTATGCCGTGAAATACAACTACCCGGTCGTATGCGTCACCGCCTCGGCGTTACCCGAAGACGGGAAAATAACTTTCGGCGACAGTCGTATCCCGGTTTACAACATGGACGGCACGACGCTGAAAATGCTGATCCGCGCCCGGGCGGGACTCGTACTGCTGAAAGAGGGGACGATCCTCGGCAAATGGAACTGCCGCGACATCCCGAATTTCGAACGGGATTACGACGGCCGGACGCCGCTCGAAACGGTCACCGAACGGCGCGACCGCAACAACCGCATCTGGCCGCTGGGCCTCCTTGCAGCCGCCTTGGCGTTCATTTACGTCGCCTATACGTCACGACGCGTCAAAGAATAATTTTTTTCGAAAGTCGATCCGGAATGTCCGCGGCCCGAAAACCGCGGACATTCTTTTCATAACCGTCCGCCGCCGGACGGCATGGCATGATTTTAGCTGAAGGTCAGCCATATCAGACTATCGCTTATGAATGCCAAACTCATTTTCACCGCCGGCATCCTGGTGTCGCTGCAAAGCTGCGGCCATTCCGGGACACAACCCGCGCAACAAGAGATCCGCCCGGTAAAAGTATACGCCACCCAACCGCTCGGCTCGGTCGACAAGGACTTCGCCGGCATGTCCGTAGCCGACGATATTTCGAACCTGGCTTTCCGGATCTCGGGACAGATCCTAAAGATGAACGTCATCACCGGCCAGAGCGTCAAAAAAGGGGATGTAATCGCCGAGATCAACCCGCGCGAGTATTCGCTGCAAATGGAGGCCGACAAAGCCACCTACCTGACCGCCCGGTCGCAAATGGAGCGAAACAAACGGCTGCTCGAGAAGCAGGCGATCTCCCGCCAGGACTACGAAATGGCCGACGCCGCCTACGTCCGTGCGAAATCCGCTTACGAGAATTCTCAAACGACCCTCGCGGATACCCGACTGCGCGCGCCGTTCGCAGGGGCCGTCGAAAAGAAGTACGTAGACAACTACCAGCAGGTGATGGCCGGCGAACCGGTCGTGCGGCTGGTAAACCCGATCACCGAGAGCGTCATGTTCACGATGCCGGAGAGCGGATTGCAGACATTGAAGATCCCCGGCATCCGGTTCTCGGTAAAATTCGACAATTACCCGGGCGTCACGTTCGGCGCGCGGCTGAAAGAATACGTGCAGACCTCGACGCAGGCGACCGGCATCTCCGTCACGTTGACGCTCGAGGGAGAGAACCTGAAAAAATACGACATCGCTCCCGGCATGTCGTGCATGATCAACCTGCGGGTGAACAATCCCGACCGCCCCGGCCTGACGGCCGTACCGCTGACCGCCGTATTCGAACGCAACGACAGCAACTACGTCTGGACGATAGACCGCGAACGCCGCACCCGGCTGAACCGGGTCGAACTCGGCGAGCCGATCGGCAGCGACATGATCGCCGTCGAGAGCGGATTGCTGCCCGGCGACACGGTCGTCACGGCGGGCATCTACCGGATCAATCCGAACGAAACGGTAAAAATCATCAAATAACCGTACCATGAATCTACCCCGCTACTCGCTCGACAACCGCAAGGTTATCTTTTTTTTCCTGGCCATACTGCTCGTCGGCGGCATTGTCGCTTTCACGCAACTGGGCAAAAAGGAGGACTCGCCATTCGTCATTAAAAGCGCGGCGATCGTCACCCGCTATCCCGGAGCGACGCCCGAAGAGGTCGAACAATTGATCACCGAACCGATCGAACGCGAAATCCAGTCGATGCGCCGCGTCTACAAGATCACGTCCGAGTCGTGGTACGGCATGTCGAAAATCATGATCGAACTGCAACCCTCGACGCCGGCCGGCGAGATGCCGCAGATGTGGGACGAACTGCGCCGCAAAATCATGAACGTGCAGCCCGCGCTGCCCGACGGGGCGTCGAACATCTCGGTCAGCGACGATTTCGGCGACGTCTTCGGCATCTATTACGGACTCTCGGCCGACGAAGGATTTACCTACGAAGAGATGCGCGACTGGGCGCAGCGAATCAAGACCGAACTGGTGACGGTGCCCGGCGTGCAGAAAGTCACGCTGTTCGGCGAACAGAACGGGGTGGTGAACGTCTACCTCAGCATGTCGGCCCTCGGCAACCTGTTCATCACGCCCGACGAAGTGATCCGCATCCTCAGCGGGCAGAACACGCTGGTCGGCAGCGGCGAAAAAATGGCCGGCCAGATGCAGATCAAGATCATCGAAACGGGAACTTATAAGAACCTCGACGACATCCGCAACCAGATTCTGACCTCGACCCAGGGTCTTCAGGTGCGCCTGGGCGACATCGCCCGGATCGAAGCGGGCTATGCCGAACCGCCAGGCACACTGATGCGCGTCAACGGCCGGCGGGCCATCGGGATCGGCGTTTCGACCGACCCGGAAAAAGACGTCGTCAAAACCGGCGCGCTGATCGAACGGAAACTGGCCGAGCTGAACCCGCAGATACCGATCGGCATCACGCTACAGACGCTCTATCCGGAAAACCAGATCGCTCGGGAAGCCAACAATACCTTCATCGTCAACCTGATCGAATCGATTTCGATCGTAATCGTACTAATCATGCTGATCATGGGTCTGCGCGCCGGCATATTGATCGGCAGTTCGCTGATCTTCGCCATCGGCGGCACGCTGCTGATCATGCAGTTTCTCGGCGTCGGCCTGAACCGTACTTCGCTGGCCGGATTCATCATCGCGATGGGAATGCTGGTCGATAACGCGATCGTCGTAACCGACAACGCGCAAAACGCGATCCTGCGCGGCGCGCGACGACGGCAGGCGCTGATCGACGGAGCCACCGGACCGCAATGGGGCCTGCTCGGAGCCACGTTCATTGCGATCTGCTCGTTCCTGCCGCTGTACCTGGCCCCGTCGGCGGTCGCCGAGATCGTCAAACCGCTGTTCGTCGTCGTAGCCATTTCGCTGTTGCTGAGCTGGATGCTCGCGCTGAGCCAAACCCCGCTATTCGGCAGCTACATTCTGAAAGAACAAACGCAGGCGGCTCCGCGAGACCCTTACGACCGGAAATTCTACCGCCTGTTCGACCAGTTGCTCGAACGGCTGATCCGCCGGCGCTGGTGGGTCGCGGGGATCATGGTCGCGCTGTTCGCCGGGTCGCTGCTGGTCATGGGAGCCATGCCGCAAAATTTTTTCCCGAACCTCGACAAGCCCTATTTTCGGGCCGACTGTTTCCTGCCCGACGGCTACAATATCCGGGATATGGAACGGAACATAATGCGGCTCGAAGAGTGGTTGTTACGGCAACCGTCCGTTAAGAACGTCTCGGCGACGATGGGCAGTTCTCCTCCGCGGTACTACCTGGCCAGCACTTCGTTCGGCCCGAAACCCAATTTCGGCAACCTGCTGGTGGAATTGACCGCGAAAGACTCGACGGCGGCGGTGGAGGAGCGTTTCAACGCCTATGCCCGCGCCAATTTCCCCGACCTGCTGGTACGCTCGTCGCTGTTCAAACTGTCGCCTGCGGTCGAAGCGGCCATCGAAATCGGATTCATCGGTCCCGACATCGACACGCTCGCCGCGCTGACCGAACAGACCGAAAGGTTGATGCGCGAGATCCCGGAAGTCACCGACATCCGCAGCAGTTGGGGCAACCCGATCCCGGTCTGGGAACCCGTTTATTCGCAGGAAAAAGGGCCCCGGCTCGGCATCACGCGACTCGCGGCAGCCCAGCAGATGACCATCGCCACCTCGGGCTACCAACTCGGCGAGTACCGTCATAAGGATCAGTTCATGCCGATTCTGCTGGTCGACGACGACCGGGCCGATTTCAACCTGAATAACCTGCGATCGGTGCCGATCTACTCGCCGAAAGGCAATGTCTATCCGCTCGAGCAGGTCGTCGACCGTTTTGATTTCGGATTCCGTTACGGCACGATCAAGCGCTACAACCGCGAACGGGTGATGATGGCCCAGTGCGACCCGGTACGCGGAGCCAATACGAAAGCGGCTTTCGGCAAGGTGCTCGAACAAGTGCGGTCGCGGATCGCGCTGCCCGAAGGCTACGACCTGAAGATCTTCGGCGAAGAACAGGGACAACAGGAGTCGAACGCCGCGCTGGCCGCCAACATGCCGCTCACGTTCATACTGATATTCATCACGCTGCTGCTGCTGTTCCGTACCTACAAAAAACCGGTCGTCATCGTGCTGATGGTGCCGATGATTTTCATTGGCGTCGTCGTCGGCCTGTTGGCTACCGGCAAACAGTTCGACTTTTTCGCGATGCTCGGCCTGTTGGGACTCGTCGGCATGAACATCAAGAACGCCATCGTACTGGTCGACCAGATCGGCGCCGAAACGGCAGTCGGCAAAAGCCCCTACGACGCCGTTCTGTCGGCGACCCGATCGAGAATCATCCCGGTCATGATGGCCTCCGGCACCACGATTCTCGGTATGCTGCCGCTGCTGTTCGATTCGATGTTCGGCGGCATGGCCGCCACGATCATGGGCGGACTGCTGGTTGCTTCGCTGCTGACTATTCTGGTACTGCCCGTCGCTTACTGCCTGTTTTTCGGAATCCGTAAACCGGCGCCTGCAAACCCTTAAAACAAACCCCGCAATGCGTACGAAATTCATATACCTATTACTGATCGCAGCCGTATCCGGCTCCGCCGCCGCCCAGGACACGCTCTCGCTCGACGACTACCGACTTCGCGTCCTGCAATACAGCTACACGCTGAAACAGGCCGCCGAGCAGACCCGCGCCGCAGAGGCCGCCGTCCGGGGCAGCTACACCGGTTTCCTGCCTCAACTCAGCGCCGACGGCGACTTTTCGATCAACTTCCGAAAACGTTTTCAGAGCGACCGGCTGCTGAAACCCTATTCGTTTTCGTTGCAGCCGGCTCTGGTACAGCAAATTTACGTCGGAGGAAGCGTCCGCGATAGTTACCGACAGGCGCAGGTGAATCAAGATCTGTTCCGGTTGCAGGAACAGCAATCGGAGCTGGACGTCGCCTACCTGGCCGAATACAACTACTGGAATCTGGCTTCGAACAAAGCGCTGCTGGACATCACGACCCGCTACGAAGCGATCGTCCGCGAAATGTTCAACGTAGTGCAGACGCGTTTCGACGACGGCTACGTAGCCCGCAACGACCTGCTGATGATTCAGACCCGATTGCAGGAAGCTGAATTCAGCCGTATACAGATCGAAAACGCCTACCGTATTTCGCTGCACAATTTCAACATCCTGATGGGAGAAAAACCCGACGCGCCCCGCCATGCGGCCGACTCGATCACGCAATCCGTTCCGCCGTTGCAGGAGATAGCCCCGGAAGAGGCCGTCCCGTCGCACCCGTCCTACCTGATCGCCGGCAAACAAATCGACCTACAACGGTACAACGTCAGACTGGCGGCTTCGCGGTTCAACCCGCAGCTCTCGGCCGGCGTGCAGGGCATTTGGAACACCCCGTCGCCGAACTATCACGGACAGACCCGGATCGACGGGCTGGCATTCCTACGGCTGAACATCCCGATTTTCCACTGGAACGAACGGCGTCACACGGTCCATGCGGCCGAAGCGACGCTCCGCTCGTCGCAGTATGCGCAGGCCGCCGTCGCGGACAACCTTTCGGTAGCGATCTCGAACGCATGGACAAACATCACCGAAGCGAATTTGCAGATCGCGACCGCCCGCTCAAACCTCGACGTCGCACGCGAGAACCTGTCGCTGAACACGTTCAGCTACAACGAGGGGGTACTGACCATCCTCGACGTCATATCCGCGCAACTTTCGTGGTTACAAGCTTATACGAACGCCGTAACGGCCCATTTCAACGAAAAGGTCGCCATTTCGGCCTATAAGAAAGCGATCGGCCGCTACGATTTTTCCAGATAATCCGCACGACCGTCGCCACCGCACGACCGCGGCTTACGGTGCGATTTCCAGAAACAAAGCGGCCATCCGTTTACGCCTTCTCTACCCCGCGATCTCGCTCAATTCGAGCCACCGCATACTTTTTTCGTCAATCAGGGCGATCACCTCGCCGATCCGCACCGATTTGGCGGTAAGCTCCCCGACAGATAGGCTACCGCTGCCGAGCAGTCGCTCCAGCTCGGCCTTTTCCTGCTCCAACTGCGGAATCTCCTGTTCGAGCCGTTCCATCTCTCGGTTTTCCTGATACGTCCGCTTGCGTTTGCCGGACGGCGCGGACGACTGTTTCGGCATTTGCTTTTCCTGTATCTTCTTGTTCTCCCGCGATCCGGCCGCCCGTTCTTCGGACTCTTTCAGCCGTTTCCACTCAAGGTAATCGCTGTAATTCCCCGGAAAATCTTTGATCTGCCCGCCGCCCTGGAAAACCAGCAGGTGATCGGCTACTTTGTCCATGAAATAACGGTCGTGCGAAATTACGATCAAACAACCGCCGTAACCCTGCAAGAACTCTTCGAGCACTTGCAGCGTCATAATATCCAGGTCGTTGGTCGGCTCGTCAAGCACCAGAAAATTCGGATTGCGCATCAGCACCGTGCAGAGGTACAGCCGTCGCCGTTCGCCGCCGCTGAGTTTTTCGACATAATCGTACTGCGTCTGCGCCGTGAACAGGAAATACTGCAAAAATTGCGACGCGCTCAACCGGCGCCCTTCGCCCAGCTCGATATGTTCAGCTATTTCGGTCACCACGTCGATCACCTTCGCGCCATCGTCGAACGACAGCCCGTCCTGCGAATAGTAGCCGAAACGGACCGTCTCGCCGATATCGATCGTCCCGGCATCCGGCTGCACCAGCCCCATCAGCATCTTGATAAAGGTCGATTTTCCGGTGCCGTTGTCGCCGACGATACCCATTTTTTCGTAACGGGCGAAACGGTAGTCGAATCCGTCGAGAATCACCTTGTCGCCGAAACGTTTGGAAAGCCCCCGCACCTCGAAGATCTTTTTCCCGATGTAAGCCGCTTTGACGTCCAGCCGCACATCTCCGCTCTCGCGGCGCTTGCGCAGCCGTTCCTCGAGTTCGCCGAACGACTCGACCCGCGAACGCGCTTTCGTCCCGCGCGCTTGCGGCTGCCGGCGAATCCACTCCAACTCGGTACGGTACAGATTGTTATCGCGCTCGCGTTGCGCATCGGCCGCATCGAGCCGCTGCTGCCGCTTTTCGAGATAAAGGCTGTAATTGCCGTGATACACGTACGCCTGCCGGTCGTCGATCTCAACGATGTCCGAGCAGACCCGGTCGAGGAAATAACGGTCGTGAGTCACCATCAGCAAGCTCAGTCGGGTATGAGCCAGATATTCTTCGAGCCATTCGGTCATCTCAAGGTCGAGGTGGTTCGTCGGTTCGTCGAGGATCAGCAGGTCGGGTTCGGCGATCAGCGCATTGGCCAGAGCGACCCGCTTGACCTGACCGCCGGACAACTGTCCGGTCGGCTGATCAAAATCCTTAATTTTCAACTGCGTGAGGATCTGCTTGACCCGCGATTCGTAGTTCCAGGCATCCTGCGCGTCCATTTCGGCCATCGCCCGGTGCAAAACGTCTTCGTCTGCCGACGCCACCGCCTGTTCGTAGGCGGCAACGGCGCGCAACGCGGGCGAATCGGCCAGGAAACAGGCGTCCAGCACGGTCGTTCCTTCGGGAAACGCGGGATTTTGTTCCAGATAAGCCACTTTCAGATCCCGGCGGAACGTGATCCGCCCCGCCTCGTAATCCTCGCGCCCGGCAATGATGTTGAGCAGAGTCGTTTTGCCCGTCCCGTTCTTCGCAATCAGTCCGATACGCTGACCTTCGCCGACTCCCAGCGACAAATTTTCGAAAAGCACCCGGTCGCCGAACGATTTGACGAGCCCCTCCACCTGAAGATAACTGACCATAAACTCCCTTTTTTCGTACAAAGATAAAAAGTTACGGCCGATTCATCCGGTTTTTCATAGTCAGGTCCGGAAAAATGCAACGGAAAAGAAAACCGGAGAGAAACCGTCGCAAAAAAATCCACCCGTTTCGGAGTGGATTTTAAATCGAACGTTTCCGGCAGAACTACTTCGCAACTTCCTGCTGAGCCTGCTGGATCATGTTATCGTTGGCCGTAATCAGGATCTCCACGCGGCGGTTCTGCGCACGCCCTTCCTCGGTCGAATTGTCGGCGATCGGCGCATCGTAAGCCAGTCCGCGCGTAGTAATCCGGTTCGGATCGATCTTCTGACCTATCAAATAGTTAGATACGGCCTGCGCACGTTCCTCGGACAATTTCTGATTGATCTCGCGGCTGCCCGTATTGTCCGTATGACCGTAGATCGCCACGTCCGTCTCGGGAGATTGGGCCAGCGAAGAAGCGAATTTCTTCAGCGCCGAACGCGAAGCGTCGCCCAGTTCGCTCTTTCCGGTGGCAAACAAGATCTTGTCGTCGAATGTCACCTTGATGGCGGGCACGTTGTTTTCGTCGGTCACGGTTTCGACCTTCGCGCCCTCGATTTTTTCGAGTTCGGCTTTCTGCTTGTCCATCCGCTTACCGATCAACGCGCCGACTCCCGCGCCGACTCCCGCGCCGACCAGCGTACCGATCGCGGCGCCCTTACCGCCTCCGGCCAACGCGCCGATCCCGGCGCCGGCAACGGCTCCTCCGCCGCCGCCGATCGTAGCGCCTTTACCCGTAGAACTCATGTTCTGAAAAGCCGCGCAACCGGTCATCAGCAATGCCGCCGACAACATGGCGGCCATCGAAAATTTTCCTGTTCTCATATCCGTCGCAATTTACTCCGATACTTATCGGATAATAGTCTCCTCACGGTCGGGTCCCACCGATACGATCTTCACCGGCACGCCCGTCTCTTTTTCGATAAATTCGATATATTCCTTCAGCCGGGTGGGAAACTGATCGTAGTTCCGTATCCCGTTGATGTTGCAGTTCCATCCTTCGAACTCCTTGTAGACCGGAACGATCTCCCCGTTGACCTCATACGGGAATTCGGTCGTCTCCTTCCCGTCCACCTTATAGGCTACGGCGACTTTCAGTTTTTCGAAATCGTTCAGCACGTCCGACTTCATCATGATCAGCGCGGTCACCCCGTTCATCATCACCGAATAACGCAGCGCCACCATGTCGAGCCATCCGCAGCGGCGCGGACGCCCGGTGGTAGCACCAAATTCCATGCCGATCCGGCGCATCTTCTCGCCGTCCTCGTCGAACAGCTCGGTCGGGAACGGACCGCTGCCGACCCGCGTGCAGTATGCCTTGAAAATCCCGTACACATTGCCGATCCGCGACGGAGCCACCCCGAGACCGGTGCAAACCCCAGCGCAAAGCGTATTGGAAGAGGTCACGAAAGGATAAGTGCCGAAATCGATATCCAACATCGACCCCTGAGCCCCTTCGGCCAGAATCGCCTTGCCCTCGTCGAGCAACCCGTTGATTACGTGCTCGCCCTCGATAAAACGGAAGCGCTTCAGATTTTCGATCCCTTCGAGCCACTCCTTCTCGTAATCGGTGATATCGAACTGGAAATCGTATTGCCGCAGCAATTCCAGATGTTTCGCTTTCAGTCGCTGGTAACGCTCTTCGAACGCGGGAGAGAGAATATCCCCTACGCGCAACCCGTTGCGTCCGGTTTTGTCCATGTAGGTCGGGCCGATTCCTTTCAGCGTCGAACCGATCTTGGTCTTGCCTTTGGAAGCTTCGGAAGCCGCGTCGATGATCCGGTGGGTCGGCAGGATCAGGTGCGCCTTTTTGGCGATCAGCAGCTTGCTCTGTACGTCGACGCCGTCGGCCTCCAACGTGGCGATCTCGTCGGACAGGATCACCGGGTCGATCACGACGCCGTTGCCGATGATATTGATCGATCCGTCGCGGAAAATCCCGGAAGGAATCGTGTGGAGCACGTATTTTTTGCCTTCGAAATGAAGGGAATGTCCGGCGTTCGGCCCACCCTGGAAACGGGCGATCACCTGATAGTCGGGGGTTAGTACGTCCACCACCTTTCCTTTACCTTCGTCACCCCATTGCAAACCTAAAACAACATCTATTTTTTTCATTGGTACGGTTAGAATAATTTCACAACGCAAAATTGCTTTCAAAGGTACGTAACTTTTTCATAACATAAAAGACGTCCGCAAAATTTAAGCGCTATTTTCGCGCCCGGCAAGAACGCTGGAACGAAGGGCGGTACCGCCCCGGAAACAAAAGCGCGTCAAAAGCGAAATCGGCGAACGCCCGTCCCGCAGCACGGAGCCGCGACGGTTCGATTGCGGACGATACTACTTTCGCCCGTCCGTCCGTTAATTTAACCGGAAAACACTCGGGGGTTTTCGGTAAAATAATTAACTTAGCACCTTAAAACGGGAATGCGAATGCGAAAAATACTGCTGATTCTGTTGTTGCTGGCAGCCGTCGGGCCGCACCGGGAAACAAAAGCGCAACTCAACAAGGCCTACTTTTTCTACGTGGGACAGAACTTCCTGATCGACAGCAAGTATCAGGATGCGATCGAGGTGCTCAATATCCTGTTGCGGGTCGACTCGACCGCCACCGAGGGTTATTTCCTGCGCGGCATCGCCAAATACAACCTCGACGACCTGCTGGGCGCCGAACAGGATTTCACGCTCGCCATCCGCCAGAATCCGGTTTTTACGACCGCCTACCAGTACCGCGCCATCACCCGTTCGCGGCTGGGCAATTACGACGACGCCCTGAAAGATTTCCAGGAAGCCATCGACCTGCGCCCCGACCGTCCCGGCCCCTATTACAGCCGCGGAGTCACCTTCCTGCTGAGCCAACAGTTCGAAAAAGCCATCGCGGATTTCACGACTTTCATCCGCTATGACAACAAGGTCTCGGACGCCTACCTGAACCGCGGCACCAGCTACCTGTACATGAAGGACACCACGCGCGCCCTGGAAGACTACAACCAGGGCATCCGCACCAACTACTACGACCCGAACGGTTACAACCGTCGCGGCTCGCTGTATCTGAGTCAGAAAAAATACGACCTTGCGAAACAGGATTTCGACCGGGCGATCGGCTACGACTCGACTTTTATCCCGGCTTATTTCAACCGGGCGCTGGTCTACTCGAACACCCGGCGGCCGGTCGACGCCATCGAAGATTTCAGCCGGGTGATCGAACTCGACTCGACCAGCGCGCTGACCTATTTCAACCGGGCGATCTTGCGTACGCAGATCGGGGACTACAACAAGGCGCTGGAAGACTACGACCGGGTGGCGCTGTACTCTCCGAACAACGTGCTCGTCTACTATAACCGGGCCGGCCTGTACGCCCAACTGGGCGATTACGACGCGGCCATCCGCGACTATTCGCGCGCCATCGAGCTCTATCCGGACTTCGCCAACGCCTACCTGAATCGCTCGTCGCTACGTTACGCGACCAAAGACCTGAAAGGTTCGCGCAGCGATAAGGAAACCGCCGACCGGAAAATCGCCGAATACCGCTCGAAGCTGAACGACAGCACCTTCTCGATCTACGCCGACACGAGTCGCCAGTTCAACCAACTGCTATCGTTCGAAAATAATTTCACCGACGAAGAATACCAGCAGGTCAATGCCAAAAGCGCCGACATCGCGCTATTGCCGCTGTTCAAATTCTCGTTGGCACAACCCGACAGCACCCGGAACGCCGAGATTCCGCAGCAGTTCCAGCCCTATTACTCGGAAGAAGCCGAGCGTTTCAAAAAGCAGATCGGCCTGCCGCTGTTGAAATGGGTGAACCGCGACAGCGACGTTCCGCCCGATTCGCTGATCGCGTTCGATGCGGCGAACGGCGATTCGATCCGGACGGGAAGCGACTCATGGCAGATCTATTTCAAACGGGGACTCTCGCAATCGCTGATCAAGCAGTACACCAGCGCCATTTCGAACTATACGGCGGCGATCGACCGCAACCCGTCCAACCCGTTCCTGTACCTGAACCGCAGCACGACGCAAAGCGAGATGATCGACTTCGTCTCGTCGATCGACAACAGCTTCCAGCGGATCGCCATCGAAAGCGACCCGGCCAACCGCCTCAAGACTCAATCGACCCGTACGTACAATTACGACGAGGCGATCGGCGACCTGAACAAGGCGATCAAGCTGTTACCCGATTTCGCCTACTCGTATTACAATCGCGCCAACCTGTACTGTCTGTCGGGACAAATGTCCGAGGCGTTGGAGGATTACACGCGGGCCATCGAGCTGAACCCACAGTTCGGAGAGGCGTACTACAACCGGGGACTGATCCAGATCTACCTGAAAGACACCCACAAAGGATGTCTCGACATGAGCAAGGCCGGGGAACTGGGTATCCAGCAAGCTTATAAAGTATTGAAAATATACGGGCAGCCGGGCAATAAATAGCCCGGCTACGACGACACCGGCAGCGAACGCGCCGCTTCCGGGTCGACGGAAAAAGACTAACAGCAAACCGATCCGATGAAAGAGATCATACGGAAAAAAATGGCCGCGTCGCCCGTCCTGCGCTGGACGGTACTGGGACTGGTATCGTTCACGATGCTGACCGGCTACGTCATCGCCGACGTCATGGCGCCGCTGAAAACCCTGCTCGAACAGCAGCTCGGATGGGACAGCTCCGACTACGGGCTGTTCACGAGCGGTTACGGCTGGCTCAACATCTTCCTGCTGATGCTGATTTTCGGCGGTATGATCCTCGACAAAAAAGGCGTCCGTTACGCCGGCGTCCTGTCGGTCGGGCTGATGATCGGGGGCACCCTGCTGAAATACTGGGCAATCACTGCCGACCTCGGCGGAGCGGTCTCGTCGTTTTCGATCGGAGGGCATTCGCTTTTCTCGGTCAAATCGCAGGTGCTGTACGCGACGCTCGGATTCGCCGTTTTCGGCGTCGGCGTCGAAATGATCGGCATTACGGCCAATAAAGCGGTCGTCAAATGGTTCCGCGGACGGTCGCTCGCGCTGGCCCTCGGCATCAACGTAGCGGCGGGACGGATCGGAACCGCGATCGCGATGTTCGGGTCGCTGCCGCTGGCTCGGATGACGGGCAATCCGGGCGCTCCGCTCGCCGTATGTCTGTTGCTGCTTTGCATCGGTCTGCTGAGCTTCCTGGTTTTCTGCGTGCTGGACCGGCGGGAAGACCGGGAAACGGAAACGCTCCCCGGCACGGAAAAAGAGGAAGAATTCAAACTGTCCGACATCGTCAAAATAGCGAAAATCAAAGCTTTCTGGTACATTACGATCCTTTGCGTGCTGTTTTATTCGGCCGTTTTCCCGTTCCTGAAATACGCCACCGAACTGATGATCCAGAAATTCCACGTATCGCCCGGATTCGCAGGCGCGATACCGGCCCTGCTGCCGTTCGGAAACATCTTGCTCACCCCGTTGTTCGGCAGTATTTACGACCGACGGGGACACGGGGCTACGATCATGCTGATCGGCTCGGCGCTGCTGGTCTGCGTATACACTCTGTTCGCAATCCCGGCGCTCACGGCAAACTGGATGGCCGTCGTGCTGGTACTGGTACTCGGAGCCGCCCTTTCGCTGGTGCCGTCGGCCATGTGGCCTTCGGTGACGAAAATCGTCCCGTACCGGATGCTGGGCACCTCCTATTCGATGATTTTCTGGATACAGAACTGGGGCCTGGCCTTCGTCCCGCTGTTGATCGGCGTCGTGCTCAAGAACCATTGCATCGCCGGCACCGTCGTGATCGACGGCGTGGTATCCACGCGCTACGACTACACGCTGCCGATGCTGATTTTCGCCGGATTCGGGGCACTGTCGATCGTCTTCGCGCTCCTGCTGCGCCGTGAAGACGCCCGCAAAGGATACGGACTTGAAAAACCGAACGACGAATTGCAAACGAACTCAACCACTAAAACTCAAATACCATGAAAAGAAGAGATTTTTTACGCGTCACACTGGTCGGAGGCGCCGCAGCGGCGGTAGCGCCGCTCGATTTATGGGGAAAAGGAACCGGCAAATCGGGTTTTACCCTCTGGCAACTTCCTTCTCAGGTAGACACGATCGGAAATTCGTTCGTTTTTCTGACGGACAAAGGGCGCGTCGTCGTCATGGACGGCGGAATGAACGACGAAACGCTTTTCCTGCGGGGATTCATCGCCGCACTCGGCAACGAAGTGGAAGCATGGTTCACGTCGCATCCGCACAACGACCACGTCGGCGCGCTGACCAAGATCCTGCAAAAACCCGACGGCATGAAAATCAATAAGGTATACCACTCCCGTTTCTCCGACTCGCTGCTCGCCTGCGAGGCCCCCTATCAACAATATGCGCTGGACTATTACGAAGCGCTGGACAAATCGGGCATCGAGGTGGCGAACCAGACCGAACCGGGGCTGACCGGACAGATCGACGGCCTGAATTTCAAGATCCTGGGAGTGACCAACGAAGAGTTCCGCACGAACCCCTATAACAATTCCAGCATGATCATCCGCGTGTGGGACAAAGCCAAATCGCTCGTATTCCTCGGCGATGCCGGCGTCGAGTGCGGCAACAAAGCGCTGAACGGCCCCTACCGCAAAGACCTCGACTGCGACTACCTGCAAATGGCCCATCACGGGCAGCAGGGTTGCGACGAAAACTTCTACAAAACGATCAATTTCAAAGCCTGCCTCTGGCCCACGCCGACTTGGGTATGGAACAACGACCAGGGGAAAGGTTTCAACACCGGCCCGCTGAAAACGATCGACACCCGCCGCTGGATGGATGAAAAGGGAATCAAAGAGCACCACGTCAGCTGTCTGGGACTGTTCAAACTCGGGTAACCGAACCCAAAAACGGCATTTTTTAAAGTCCCCGGAATCTTATCCTTCAGATTCCGGGGATTTGCCGTCCGGCCAATCCCGGAACCGAAACAACACCAATCAAAAAAGGGAACCGGAATTTTCTAATTCCGGTTCCTTTTCTGAATTTATATCGCAACTTTTACTTGCTCAGGTTGATGATCGAAGCGACCATCGCCGCCAGAGACGCCGTCGAGGACATCATTCCCATCACGTTAGCCAGCCCGTTCCCCTTGCGCTCCTGTTTCATCGGAACGATCACTTGACAGCCGGGCTCCACTTTCGGATAACGCTTGCAGAGGAATCCGCCGCGGGTAGCCGCCACTTTGCCGTTCATGTAGACGACGAAAGGACGCCTGCGCGCCTCCTGCTTGTAACCGCCGGCCTGATAAATATAATCCTTCACTTTCGACCGGTCGTACACGACGGTATTCTGGTACAACACGGCTCCCGACACGCGCACCGTACTATTGAATTTCGGAATAAAGATGCGGTCGCCGTCCTGCAGGATGATATCGTCGTTAGAACCCGGATTCTTAACGGCCGCCATTACGTCGATCCCCACCGGATAATAATCGGGAATCTCGACGGACTGCGTCGATACGGAATCCTTCCCCTTGTTCGTATTGGCAATCGCCATCACGGCTGCGACTTTGGCGCGGTCGTCGGCAGTCAGCCGCCGCTGCACGCTCGCCCCGACGACATAAGCTTCCGGCGTAAAACCACCCGCTTTCTTGATGATATCGGACAGCCGTTCCCCGGCCGAAGCGAGCACATACTCGCCGCCGAAAAGTATTTCGCCGGTAATCGCCACGCTTTGCTGCTCGGAATACCCCGGAGACCGGCGGATATAGATCTCGTCGAACGGCTCGATCAGAAACCGGCTGTCTTCCGGCGCGATCTTCAAATCTTCCGATATCTCGAAAGAATAATTTTCCGCGATTTTAGGCGAATAGGAAGTCGATTGGGGATCCTTGATCCGGCGGGCCACCTCGATCTTGGCCAGCGAGGCCGATTCCCGCAAACCGCCGCAGATCAGGACGACGTCTTCCACGGTCATCCCCTTGCGGAAAGTAAACGTATGCGGGTTGTTGACCTCTCCCTTCACCGTAACCGTATATTCTTCCCGCAAATCGTAGATATTCGGAATGTAAACCCGATCCAGGTTTTGCAGCGCGATGTCCGTCTGTCCGCCGACGATCTCCCGAACGTCGAACGGGATCACCGTATAATTGTTCGCCATATCCACCCGGGTGATCTGTCCCCGCGAGGCGAACTCGCTGCCCTTCAACCCTTCGGCTTTTGCGATCAACTGCGACAATGTCGCGATTTTTTCGGAAAATTCGTACTCGCCCGGACGCCATACGGCTCCTTCGATCGCAACCATGTTCGCATACATCGGCAGCACCTTCCCGATGCTCACGCTATCGCCGTCCAACAGCTCGAACGTCCCGAAATCGGCTTTATCCACCGTCAGAATGGTCAGCATCCGGCCGCTCTTGCGGTGCACCGTCACGTTGTCGCTGTAAGCATCCCCGGTAAAACCACCCCCGAAATCGATCAGCCGGGCCAGCGTCTCGCCGTCTTTCATGTCGTAAATACGCTCCCGCTTGATCTTTCCCCCGATCGTCACGTGGTTGTCATAAGGCGGCACGATGATCATATCGTTGTCTTCCAGCCGGATATTCGTCTCGTATTTCCCGTTGATCAGGTAGTCGTACACATCCAGATCGGCGATTTGCTTGCTGTTCCGGAAAACCTGAATATGCCGGAGCGACCCGATCCCGTTGACCCCGCCGGCCGAATAGATCGCATTGAACAGCGTCGCCAGCGAAGGCAGCGTATAAGTCCCCGGAGTAACGACCTCCCCGGAAATATTGACCTTGATGCTGCGAATCTGCCCCAGCGACACCTTCACCTGTCCGTTCATGATCTCGTGAATCCGGGATTCGACCCTTTTTTGGGCTTCGGCAACCGTCAATCCGGCCAAATTGATCGGGCCGACCCCCTGGATGCTGATACTGCCTTCCGGGGAAATTTTCTCCTGTACGCGCGATTCCGCCTCGCCCCAGACTTCGATGATCACCTCGTCGCCGGGCCCCAGCACGTAACTGGGCGGAGTAGCCATGTTGTAACTCGGCGCGAAAGTCAGGTTCTTCGTCGAAAATATCTCCTGTCCGAAAACGGTATTCCGGGTGAGGGAATCGACCGAACGGCGCTGAACGGCAGTCTTATCCTCCGATGCCTGCCGCTGATCGGCGGAAGCTTCCCGTCGCACTTCGTTCCCGCCCGTGTCCGCGGACGTATCCGCTCGGGAAGATTGAGAAGAAGAGGGAGAAGTCGCATGCATCGCCGCATTGATCTGGGCGTCCGAAGCTCCCATCGCTTTCGCCTGCTGCACCATTCCCGGCGTAACGACCACCTGGCCCGACGCGCCCGTTAGCATCAACAAGGCCCCTATGAGTAAAGCATAACCTGATTTACGTGTCGAATTCATATGAAATATTATAATTTTATCAAAAAAACGGTTCGGATTAGTAAAACGCAACTGCCCTGATTCTATTATCCGCTCACTTCCCGGTCGGATTTGTTTTGCGATTGCCCAGTATGTCCAGCAAGCGAATCAACAAAATGCCCAGCACGATATCGATCGCAAAGAGCAAATTGATATTCAAATCTTTCAACAAGATGTTCAACAAAATAAAACCGGCCTGCAAAGCGATAATCACCATCGCGCTGCGGAAATGAGTCAGCCCGATCCGCAGCATTTTATGATGAATATGTCTCTTGTCGGGGTAAAACGGGGAGAGCCCCGCCTTGATCCGCACGCAAAAAACGCGAAGCGTATCGAAGGCCGGGATAAACACCATCCCCAGGAATACGGCCGGAGCCGACCGTATGTGAAACATATCGGTATTGATATTCATGTTGTAGAATTCCAACCCGAAAAAAGCGATCAGGTAGCCCAGCGTCAGCGACCCGGTATCCCCCATGAATATTTTCATCCGCTTTCCCGACACGTTGTAAAAGAAAAAGACGCTCACCACGCCGGCGATCCCCATCGTCATCATGCCGTAAACATACAGTTCGTTCCAGCAGAACCATCCGCCCAGCGTCCCCAGGGCGAGCAGGGCAAGCCCCGAACAAAGGCCGTCGATCCCGTCGATCAGGTTATACGCATTGACCAGCAAAACCACCACCAACACCGTCAGGATACAGCCCGCCCATACCGGGATCTGATACAGTCCGAAAAGACCGCCCAAGTTCTCGATTCCTATCCCGCCGAAAATCAGCAGAATAGCCACCGCGACCTGCATCACGAACTTGCTTTTGTACGACACGCCCGACAGATCGTCCGACAGTCCGGTGAAAAAAATGAACGTGGACCCCGCTATCAGGAACATGATCTCGCGGAAAACATCCGTTTCCAGCGCGGTCGCCGTGATATCGTAACCCAGATAGTACCGCAGTCCCATCATCAGCGAAACCGAGAACAGGAAAGCCGGGAAGAAAGCGACGCCGCCCAAACGGGGAATATTCGTATGATGGAGCTTACGTTCGGAAAACTCATCGAAAAGCTTCTTTTTTTTAGCGATCAGGATGATTTTCGGAATCGTCAAACGTCCGACCAGAGCCGAAATCAGAAACGTAGCTATGACAAACAATTTCAACATTGCGTATTCAGTAGAAACAAAGCCTTGCAAAAATACGAATTATGTTTGACATTCTGCCGGTCTGCATTCCATTTTTATTCGTTTCGGCCGAAAACGTCATTTTTCAACGATAAAACCCTGTTTTTATAAAATAAAACGTTATTTTCACCGCTTGTATTGAGCCGGAGCAGGAATACGGGGAACCCTGCTTTTCAAAAACTGTAAATCAATGAGAATTGCGATTGTCGGCAGCGGGTACGTCGGATTGGTATCGGGCACCTGCTTCGCGGAAATGGGGATCAAAGTCACCTGCATAGATACGAATCCGGAGAAGATCGAACGCCTGCAAAACGGAAAGGTTCCGATCTACGAACCGGAACTGGACACGTTGATCCAAAAAAACATGCGGGCGGGACGCCTGTCGTTCGGAACCGATTTGGGCGCGGTCGTCAACAGCGTCGACGTCGTCTTCATCGCGGTCGGCACGCCGCCGGACGAAGACGGGGGGGCGGATCTGAGCCATGTGCTCGACGTCGCGAAAACGTTCGGGGCGAGCGTTTCGAAGTATACGCTGCTGGTCACCAAAAGCACGGTACCGGTAGGCACCGCCGCGAAGGTCAGGGAAACGGTCGAACGGGAACTGGCGGCGCGCGGAATCGAAGTCCCGTTCGACGTGGCTTCCAATCCGGAATTTCTGAAAGAGGGAAATGCCATCAAAGATTTCATGAGTCCCGACCGCGTGATCGTAGGAATCGACAGCGAACGGGCCCGCAAACTGATGACCCGGCTCTACCGGCCTTTCCTGCTGAACAACTTCCGTGTGATCTTCATGGACATCCCGTCCGCAGAAATGACCAAATACGCGGCCAACTGCATGTTGGCTACGCGGATCAGCTTCATCAACGACATCGCCAACCTGTGCGAACTGGTCGGAGCCGACATCCACATGGTTCGCAAAGGGATCGGCAGCGATCCGCGAATCGGCAGCAAATTCCTCTATCCGGGCTGCGGTTATGGGGGGTCCTGCTTCCCGAAAGACGTCAAGGCGCTGATTCATACGGCAGAACAGCGCGGATACCGGATGCAGGTGCTCCACGCGGTCGAAAGTGTCAACCAGCAGCAGAAACGCGTGCTGTTCGACAAGTTGATGCGTTATTTCGGCGGCGATCTGACCGGCAAGCGGATCGCGATGTGGGGCGTCGCCTTCAAACCGCAGACGGACGACATCCGCGAAGCTCCGTCGCTGGTGCTGATCGACCTGATCCTCCGGGCCGGCGGCCGGATCACCGTATACGACCCGGTAGCGATGGACGAATGCCGCCGCGTCGTCGGAGACAAAGTCGCCTATGCGAAGGACATGTACGAAGCGGTCGTCGATGCGGACGCCCTGCTGCTGGTCACCGAATGGAAAGAATTCCGGATACCGTCCTGGCCGGTCATCGAACGGACGATGCGCTGTCCGGCGCTGTTCGACGGCCGCAACATTTACGACAAACACGAATTCGACGGCACGTCGATCGTCTACCACTACATCGGGGGCTGATCCGAGGCGGCCCCGTTTCCCGGCTGCAGTTCCGGACAAAAAAACGGCGGAGTCTGTTCAAGACTCCGCCGGATTCATATTTTTGACGGTCGTCAGAATCCCACGCCGATCCGGAAACCGAAATTATTCAACTGGTCGGTCTTGTATTTCAACACCGTCCCGCTGTTGGTCGCATAGCTATAATAAAGAGCGAAGTGAAACCCGAAGCCGGATGCCCCGAACGGGCGAACGTTCAGACCGATTTCCGGCGACATATAGAATCCCCACGTCTTTTCATAGGCTTCCAATATGTAGAAGTTGGAAGAAATGCGCGCGTAATTGGCGCCGAGTTTCAGGGCTACGTAAGGTTCCAGCACGTTCGTCTGCAAGAAACGATAACGTCCGGTGGCGCCGAACGGCAACTGGAAGACCGAATGCTGCTGGTCGGTAGTCACCGTCGAAGTCTCGCCGACCGGAAAAGTCTGCCTCGGAATGTACTCGTTGTTGGTATGGTAAGCGATGAACGCACCCACGCCGAAATTATTCGGGAAATAATAACCGCCCTCGAAGTTCATTCCCCAGCCGCTCGATTTATCGGCGAAGCTGGCTCCGAGCGGCACGTTGTACTGCCAGTCGATATTCAGATAGATGTTGTCGTTGCCCTGAGCACGACCGACGGACGGCAGCAACAACGCCGCAACGGCAACCGCTGCCCATCCCGTTAATTTGCTTTTTATGTTTTTCATGATATTCTGCTGTTTTTAAATTCTACATGGGTTGAAACGGAACTTATTCCCCGACTGCGGCGCTTCTGACCAGATAGGGGGACTGCACGAACGACTGATTGATAGCCCTTACGGTCAGTTCCATGTTGAACGCGTCCGATCCGCTCAGCAATCCGCTCAGGAAGCTGTTCCAGACGACGGTCAGTTTTCGGTCGGCGCTGGGCGACGTACTCAGGTCGACCATCTCGGTCAGCAGCGAACCGACGCTGTAACTGTACACGACCGGATAAGGGTAATACCAGTATCCCCAATCGCCCCAGTAGCCGGGAAGCCAATAACCGGGATATTCGTTCCACCAATAAGGATTGCGGTAATCCACGAAATAGGCGACGCTCTGCACGTAGCTGATCTGCAAACCGACGTCGGCTTCCGATTTATCGTCCGTACGGACATAACCGCAGGCCTGCATGTTATCCTCATAGGCTTTCAGGATATCGGCGGCCTTGCTGCCCGTCCAGTATTCCGGATCTTTCGTATCGCCGATCACCATCACGCTGTCGGGCATATAATAACGGGTGAAACGGTTGAAATCCGCCTTGCCGTCGTAATTGGTAAACACCAGAAAATCACTGCTCAGATCTCCCAGATCCGGATCCTCCCGACAAGAGGTCAGTGCAAAAACGGCAATCAAAACGTAAATTAATTTTTTCATACTCTTTGCTATTTAATAAGGTTTTCGAATTCTATAAATACTACAACCGAATCTATTTCAAAATCCGTTCCACACTACTTTCGCCCCGTCTGCCGAAACCGCGCCGACCGGCGGCAAATCTCCTCCCAAACTTCCTGCTTTTGCGCCCGAACGCGATGTTTTTTCATTCCCGAAACCGCTCCCCGATAAATCTTTATTTTGTTCCGAAAAGACTTTCTTAAGGCATAAATCTTGCGATGCACGACAAAAATTCGTATCTTTGAGCAGATGAGACGTTTTCTATAATTATTCTAACTTTCGAGAAAGATGGTGCTGGATGCCGGGAATATCCTGTTGGTGGGAGCGGTTTTATTGTTTGTGAGTATTGTCGCGGGAAAAGCCGGTTACAAGTTCGGTGTGCCGATGTTGCTACTTTTTCTCGGCGTGGGGATGGCATTCGGCAGCGACGGCGTAGGCATCCAGTTCAACAGCCCGACGATCGCCCAGTTCATCGGAATGATCGCACTGAGCGTCATTCTGTTTTCCGGGGGCATGGACACCAAGTTCAAAGAGATCCGCCCGGTTCTCGGACAGGGAATCATCCTCGCTACGTTGGGCGTCATGCTGACCACCGCCATCACCGGAGGAGCCATCTACCTGATTACGGATTACCTTTTCCCGAGTTTTTCGCTGACGCTTTACGAATCGCTGCTGCTGGCCGCCGTAATGTCGTCGACCGATTCGGCCTCGGTATTCTCGATATTGCGATCGAAAGGACTGAAACTCAAAGAGAACATGCGTCCGCTGCTGGAATTCGAAAGCGGCAGCAACGACCCGATGGCCAACATCCTGACGATCCTGTTCATCCAGATCATCCAGGTCGGCGAAATGAGTTTCGGCGAGTCGGTTTCGATCCTGCTGTTGCAGATCTCGATCGGGGCCGTCGCCGGATACGTGCTCGGACGCGTCTCGTTGCTGCTGATCAACCGGCTGAACATCGACAACCGCTCCTTTTACCCCGTGTTGCTGCTGGCCTGCGTCTTCTTTATCTTTTCGTTCACGAATCTGATTCAGGGCAACGGCTATTTGGCCGTTTACATCGCCGGGCTGGTCGTCGGCAACAACAAAATGCCGCATCATCGCAGCACAGCGACCTTTTTCGACGTCATCGCCTGGCTTTCGCAGTTGGTCATGTTCCTCACGCTCGGACTGCTCGTCAATCCGAAAGAACTGATCCCGGTAATGGCGATCGGGCTGCTGATCTCGGTCGTAATGATCTTCCTGGCCCGCCCGGCGACCGTATTCCTATGCCTGCTTCCGTTCCGCAAAATGAGTACCCGCGCCAAATCCTACGTGTCGTGGGTCGGTCTGCGCGGCGCCGTACCGATCATTTTCGCCACTTATCCGCTCACGGCGGGTATCGAAAACGCATCGCTGATCTTCAACATCGTATTCTTCATCACGATCGTCTCGCTGGTCGTACAGGGCACGACGGTGAACTTCATGGCTAAAAAACTGAAACTGACGGACGACACGGCTTCCAAAAGCCGGAAATTCAACTTCGAAGAACTGCCGGCGGAGATCAAATCCACCCTGTCCGAAATCGACGTGACCGCCGACATGCTGGTCAAAGGCGACCGGCTGATGGACCTGCCGCTGCCGGACGACGAACTGGTCGTGACCGTCAAGCGCGACGACACCTTCTTTATTCCGAACGGACGCAGCAAGCTTTATCTGAACGACAAGCTGATGATCATTTCGCACAGCAAAAAAAATCCGGACACGGAAGTCCCGGATTCCAATACTCCGTCCGAACCGGCATCCTGAATGCCGGAAACCTAACGGCGGACGTAATCCAAAAAAACGAAAGGATGTTCGAACTTTTCGCCGCGTTCGCGACGTTCCTCGCGTACCGGCGTCCAATCGGCCGGATTCCACGCCGGGAAAAGGGTATCGCCTTCGTAATCGGCCTCCACCCGCGTCAGGTAAAAGCGGTCGGCCAGCGGCAACGCCTGGGCATAAATCTGCGCGCCGCCGATCACGAAAATCTCTTCGGACGGATCGAAACGCCGGATCGCATCCTCCAACGAACCGGCGACGACGCACCCTTCGGCGCGGTAACCGGTCTGCCGGGTCACCACGACGTTGATCCGGTTCGGCAGCGGACGCCCGAGCGATTCGAAAGTCTTGCGTCCCATAATCACCGGATGCCCGGTAGTAATCGCCTTGAACCGGCGTAAATCTTCCGAAATATGCCAGATCAGCCGGTTGCGATCCCCGATCACCCCGTTGCGCGCTACGGCCACGATAATCGAGATCATACGGCGATCGGCGCTTTAATAGACGGCCAGGGATCGTAGCCTTCGAGCGAAAAATCCTCGTAGCGGAAGTCGAAGACCGATTTGACGTCGGGGTTGATCTTCATCACCGGCAACGGTCGCGGCGTGCGCGCCAGTTGCAGGTCGACCTGTTCGGTATGATTCAGGTAGATGTGCGCATCGCCGAGCGTATGCACGAACTCGCCGGGCCGCAGGCCGGTCGCCTGCGCGATCATCATCGTCAACAGCGCATACGAAGCGATATTGAACGGCACGCCGAGAAAAACGTCCGCGCTGCGCTGGTAAAGCTGACAGGAGAGTTTGCCGTCCGCCACGTAGAACTGGAACAGCGCATGGCACGGCGGCAGCGCCATCCTATCGATCTCGGCCACGTTCCACGCGCTGACGATCAGCCGGCGCGAGTCCGGATTGCTGCGGATCTGGTCGACCACCTGCGCGATCTGGTCGATATGGCTGCCGTCCGGCGCGGGCCAACTGCGCCACTGGTATCCGTAAATAGGTCCGAGGTCGCCGTTGGCATCGGCCCATTCGTCCCAAATCGTCACGTTGTTGTCGTGCAGATAGCGGATGTTGGTATCGCCGCGCAGGAACCACAGCAGCTCATGAATAATCGAACGCAAGTGCAGCTTTTTGGTCGTCAACGCCGGAAACCCCGCTCCGAGGTCGAAACGCATCTGATAGCCGAACGTGCTGATCGTACCGGTACCCGTGCGGTCGCCTTTCACGGTGCCGCAGGTCTTGATATGGCGGAGCAGGTCGAGATATTGTTGCATGTCGTTATGATGTTGTCGGATAGCTGTTCAGCGTAAATCCGTTTTGATCCAGTTTGCCGTAAGTGGGGCGGTCGATCCACTCGCCGAGGAATGCGATCCGGCTGCCGCCCGCGAGCGGAACGATCTCCGCGCAATGAATATGCCCGCAAACGAACAGGTCGATCCCCGGATGTTCTTTCAGGAAATCGGAGGCGAAACGCACGATCGGCTCTTCTGCGCCGCGGAACGCATGCCGGATCGGTTTCGCCTTACGGTTCGAACCGCTCCACCAATGGCCGAAACGCATCGCCGCATTTGGATGGACGAATGTCGAGAAAACCCACTGGATCGCCCGGCTGCGAAACACCCGGCTCAGCAGCCGTCCCCCGCGCCCCCGTTTGCCGAACACATCGCCGTGTCCGATGAAAACCCGTTTCCCGGCCAACGCGAGAATTTCGTAATCGGCTCGGTGCAGTACCACCCCGCACTCGGTCTGCAAGTAGTCGAACGCCCAGAGGTCGTGGTTACCGGGAAAAAAATGGACGGCGACCCCTCGGTCGGTCAGTTCCGACAGTTTTCCCAGCAGCCGCGTGAACCCTTTCGGCACGACGCGCCGATACTCGTACCAGAAATCGAAAACATCGCCCACCAGAAAAATCGCCTCGGCATCCGCAGACACTTCGTCGAGCCAGCGGACGAACAACCGCTCGCGCGTGGCGTGCGTCTGCCCCACCTTGAGGCCCAAATGGATATCCGATGCGAAATAGTACATTACCTGACCAGTTCGGCGACTTTATTTTTCAGTTGATCCCCGAAAAGGTTACGAGCCACGATCGCACCGTCGGAACTGATCAGCACGTTCGACGGCACGGCCTGGACGTTATAGCTCATGGCCGCGATACCGCCCGTGCCGCGCGGATCGAACACGTTGATCCACGGGAGCTTCTGATCCTGCACCACCGTCACCCAATCGGCTTTCTCGTCGTCCAGCGATACCTGATAGATGGCCAGTCCTCGGTCTTTATAAGTTTTATACAGCTCCCTCATTTCGGCGTTTTGCACCGGATAGCGGGAATCCCGGGTCGACCAGAAACTGACGAGGATTGTTTTTCCGTCCAGCGAAGACAACTTCTGATCCTTGCCGTACACATCCTGCAAGTCGATTTCCGGATAATTCAGCGCGTTCCCCGACTGGTTCTGTATCCGGTCGGCCAGTTCGAGCACCTTTTTCCGCTCTTCGATCTCTTTTTGAAGCACCTTCACGCGCGAAGCATCGGGATAGCGCACCGACGACGAATCCGCGACGATCCGGTAATAGATCAGATCGGTTTTTTCATTGAACAGCCACGGGTCGTCCGGCAACCGTTGGTACAGCGCATAAACGGCAGCCATCGACGAAGGATGGGCCATAATGAAAGCGATGTGCTCGCGCTTGATCCGGTAATACTCCGCCAGGTACTGATCCAGCAGGTTTTTCCGCCGCTTTTCGGTATCCGCCACCACGGGCGTATTCCGGTAAATCTTCGACAACGAATCGAGCGTCGCGACGCCGTTGCCGTACTGCGTATTGAACTGCTTGAGCAACTGCGACTCCTCGGAGCCTTCGACCGTGTAGTTCCGGGCCAGGTCGCACAGCGAGTTGACCTCGATCCGGTCTCCGGGCGTCACGATCAGCGGAATCGCACTGCCGTCGCAAAGCAGGTTGTAAAATACGGGGCCTTTCTCGGGCAGCTTCACCCGAAAACGGAAATCGCCCCCTTGGTCGATAACGGTCGAATCCACGATCCGGCGTCCCTGCGTCGTAACCATTTCCAGCAACACGGTATCGTGAGACAGTCCCGGGAAAGAGCCCTGGACACGCGCTTTGCGATCCTGTCCGCAAGATGCGATCAACACGGTCAGGGTAATGACCGAAAGAATCTTTTTCATACAGTTTCCTCTCGTATTATCAATACGGTCGTCACGGCCGGGCCGAAGCACGAAACCCGTGACTTTTTTAAAGTTACAAAAATAGATTAATTTTCTCACAATATAAAACGATTTTCCCGGCATTTATAGTATCTCCGAAACAAAGCGGGCCGGGTTTCGAAACCCGGCCCGCTTTGCAGAACAGCGTTCCCGCCCGTCAGGCGGGAACCGATTCCTGCATCGTTTCCTTATATTTCCGGTCGACCTCGATCTCGAAATCGCTCAGCACGTTCATGTAATTGATGAACGCTTCGTAAGGCGACTCGTACGGGTTGAAATAGCTGTGAACGTCGCCGTCCGAGAACCATTTCGTCGCCATGTAATAAAAATGATCCGACACTTGCATGAAATTCCACGCATGGTAAAAATCGGGATGATTGATCGCCCGGATCTTATCTTTCAACGCATAAAGTTTTTTGAACGCTTCGTTCTGGAGTTCGTTGCCGAGCCAGGCCGTGATGTCCCGCTCCTCGTCGGCCCACGAAATCGGGTAGGGAGCGTGCAAGATAGCCACCGGCTGGAACTTTTTGGATACCTCGGTCGGCGTGGCGAACTTCAGCGACCCGGTCGCCAGCGCCGCATTCGGCAGGTGTTTCATGAATTCAAAGATCCCGCTGTCGGCCTTCTGATGCTCCCCGAACGTCTCGTAGTCCATAAACAGGTTGATCACCTCGCCCGGAAGTTCCGGATTGTTCAGCCAGCTCACGTATTTCTCGGCCGTCAGCGGCCACTGCGACCATCCCCGGTCGGAAAAACGGAACGCGATATCGTCGCTCAGCTTGAAATTCCGCAGCAGCAGGTGCAGCTTCTGGTCGATCGCATTGGCATAGACGTAATTCGGACTTTTCCATCCCAGAACGTGCTTGGCGCCTTCGGCCAACATCGTGCGGAACCCCATCGAAGCGACCACTTCGCCGATATGATCCGAATAGATCAGTTCGGTATTGCGAAAAGCCGTGGGCTTTACGCCGAATTCCTTCTCCATCAACGCACAGTGCTGCTTCACCTGAGCCACGAATTCGTCCCGGTCGGCCAGCGCCGCCAGCGAATGCGAATACGTTTCGGCCAAGAACTCGACGCAGCCCGTACGCGCCAACGCCTGGAAGCTGTCCAGCACTTCGGGCGCATACATCCTGAACTGTTCGACCGCGATCCCGGAAATCGAAAAACTGACTTTGAACTTTTTGCCGTTTTTGCGGATCAGTCCGGCTAACAGCTCGTTCATCGGCAGGTAGCATTCCCGCGCCACTTTCTGCATGATCGCACGATTGGCGTAATCGTCCAGGTACTCGTGGTCCTTACCCATATTGAAAAAACGGTACTTTTTCAGTCTCATCGGCTGATGTACCTGAAAATAGATGCAGATTGTTTTCATAACCTCGTATTTTATAGTCCGTCCCTTATCCGACCAAACTGCGGTAAACATCGAGCACTTCGCCGGCCGCGTTGTCCCATTTCAGATTAATCACTTCGCTTTTCCCCTTTTCGGCCGACATCGCCGCCAGCGACGGATATTTCAACAGGCCGTAAATCGCGTCCGCCATCGCGTCCACATCCCAATAATCGACCTTGATCGCGTAATCGAGCACTTCGGCCACTCCCGACTGTTTCGAAATGATCACCGGGACGTTCGACTTCATCGCTTCCAGCGGCGAAATTCCGAACGGTTCCGACACCGACGGCATCACATACACATCGCTCATACCGAACATCTTTTGCACTTCGTCCCCGCGCAGAAACCCGGTAAAATGGAACCGGTCGGCAATCCCCAGCTTGGCGACGCGCCGGATCACATGGACCAACATATCGCCGCTGCCCGCCATGACGAAACGGACGTTCGGCAACCGTTTGAGCACTTTGGCCGCCGCCTCGACGAAGTAGTCGGGACCTTTCTGGTAGGTGATCCTCCCGAGAAACGTCACAATCTTATCCTCCACGTTCCGTTCGCTCTCCCCGGAATCCCGCTTGTCGAAACGCACCGCATTGTGCACGGTCACGACTTTGTCCGCCGGAATCCCGTATTTCTCGATCACGATGTTGCGCGTCAGGTTGCTCACGGCGATCACGCGGTCGGCGGCTTCCATACCGGCCCGTTCGATGTTATAGACCGACTGGTTGACATGCTCGCCGCTACGATCGAACTCGGTCGCGTGCATGTGTACCACCAGCGGCTTGCCGGACACCCGTTTGGCGGCGATCCCCGCATAGTAGGTCAGCCAGTCGTGCGCATGGATCACATCGAACTCCCCGGCCCTATCCCGAGCGATCTGCGCGGCGACCATCGCATAGCGCGCCACTTCCTCCATCAGGTTCGGCCCGTATTTTCCGGAAAAAGCATAGCGCTCTTTCCATACGTCGTGTCGCCCGGGCAACTCCCCGGTTTCGCGGAACTGCCTCGAATAATCGTCGAACTCCTCGGGAGACACATAGGGCACCATATTGGAATCCACATGGATAAACGTCAGCTTCTCCCAAATTTCTTTCTCCCGCGTATCGTCCGCGGACACTTCCACGTCGCTTGCGTTAACCACCCGGACAAAACGGCCGTCCTCGTCGCCGTAAGCCTTCGGCACCACGAAGATCACCCCGACGTCGTGCTTGGCCAGTCCCCGGGTCAATCCGTAGCATGCGGTTCCCAGTCCTCCCGCGATATGCGGCGGAAATTCCCATCCGAACATCAATACTCTCATCTGCTTTATGGTTTTTATTATTTTATATCAATTCAATTCGTTTTCCTCTTTTCCACACCGACCCATAAACAGCGGAGCTTTTTCTGAAATTTTCCGGAAAATCCGGTTTGCCGGCCTCAACCGTTCCTTCAAAAAACAATTCCCTTGCAAACAACCTGCCGTCCGGTTTCCGCACCCCCTTTTCCCGGCTTTATTTTTTAGATTTACACTCCTGTATCATCTGGTCGATCCGCAAAACGGCGCCTACGCTCCACGCCTGCGAAACGGAACCCCTCGGACAGTGCGGAGGATCTCCGTCGTAAATCTCATTGATCGAAGCGATTCCGCTGACACTGATATCTTCTTCGAAATTCTTCAGAATATCCTCCGCTTCGTTCAGGAACTTCTTCCCGTGCATATCGAAGCCGGCCTTCACATAGTGTTCCAGCAACCAGGGCCATACGGTTCCCTGATGGTATGCGCGGTCGCGGGTCGGCTGATCTCCGCCGTAGTGCCCTTTGTAAAGGGGATTGCGCGGCGAAAGCGTCCGCAGCCCCTTGGGCGTCAACAGGTGACGATGCACTTTGTCGATCACGTCGAGCTTCATCGCGTCGCTGAGCATACCGTACGGCAGCGAGCAGGCGATGATCTGGTTCGGCCGGATAAATCGGTTCTGCCCCTGTTCGTCCACATAATCCGCCAGGAACGACTCTTCCGGATACCAGAAAAGCCCGACGAACGACTCCTTGATCCGTTCGGGCATCCGCTCCCAACGGCTCACGAAATCGGTATCCTTATTTTTCCGCGCCAGTTCAAGCGTATAACAAATCGCATTGTACCACAATGCGTTGATCTCTACTTGATAGCCCTCGCGTCCCGTCACCGGGCGGCCGTCCACGACGGCGTCCATCCAGGTCATCGCATAATTCGGATGCGCGGCCCATACCAGTCCGTTCTCGCGCACCTGCACCCACTCGCCTCCGCGCATATACGACTCCAGTATCTCTTTCATCGGCTTGCCGTAGGCCTTCCACAGCTTACGTCCGCCGCCGATATGCTTTTCGAGGCATTGCAATGTCCAGAAAAACCACAACGGAGCGTCCACCGAATTGTAGGCGCTGCCCATATTCGGAAACATGCCGTCCTTCATCTCGCGCACCATCGTGTCGATCACCTCGCAACACGACTCGACGCCGCCCTGGGTCAGCGTGATGCCCGGCAGCGCGATGAACGTATCGCGTCCCCACCGGCCGAACCACGGATATCCGGCCACCACTTCGGTCTTATCGCCGTGACGCACGATGAATTGCCTGGCCGAATGCCGCAGACACGACAAGAAATCGATCTTGTTCGACCGACGCGCCAACTCTTCCATGAAATCCTTTTCGAGCGTCGCCGGATCGACCTCCTCGGTCGAACACGAGAAAATAACGCTCTGCCCCTTGACGATATCCGTTTCGAAATAACCGGTCGTCAACAGGTCCTCGTGCCCCGGATAACCGCGATCGATCTCCTCGGCATATTCGAAGTTATAATACCAATCCGGCGCAGCGACGAATTCGCATGGAACGTTCGTCTGCATATGCAACCACGGAAATCCCTCGTAGAGCCGGCTCCGCACGCCGCCGGGAATCGGGTAGCTGCGACCGTCCGCGAACAGGTTGGCCTTACTCAGCCCGTGCCGGTCGCGGAACGCCAGGAAGGGCCGCAGCCTCAACTGCGTATCCGAGCGGGCGTCCAGCAACGTATAACGGATCAGCAACTGCGTCCGCGAATGAATCCACAGCAACTCTTTTTTCAGCACGACCCCGCCCACGCGGTACGTAATCGCCGGCGTCGGCGTATAGGTAAAATCGGTAATATACTTATGCCCCCGGGGTTCGTACACGCCGGGAAAACGGTGGATCGCCAGGTTGAACGTCTGATCGTGCTGAACGACCGTTTCATCCACCGACGACAGCAGCACGTAATTATTCTCGTCGTCATCGTCTTTCGGGCACACCATCAGCCCGTGGTATTTCCGCGTATTGCAGCATACGATCGTCGTACTCATATACCCTCCCGCGCGGTTGGTACTGAGCATCTCGCGCTGAAGCGAATACTCCAGATTCCCCAACTCGTTTTTGTCGAAATGCAAAACTGCCATATCCTCCATTTATTTTCTATATCTACGCGTAAATTTAAGAAAAAATTGCGCGAAATCCAATAAAAATTTGCGGCGCCGAAAAGCCTTTCCGACAGCGAGGGAGCGCTCTTCGCCGACACGCTCCTCATCGAACGCGTCGTTCGGACATCAGGCTGATTATCAACCCCATTTCACCAGAGCGAAATCCATCCGGTGCGGCAGTTTCGCGTTCTTCGGGAACACGCGGATCGCCATATCGAACGAACCGGTCGCCTCGGGGGTGGACTGGATCGAATAATAGGCCTGAGTACCCTCCTCGCGCACGAAATTCAGTTCGCGTTTGGCGACCACCCGCACGTTGCCGTCGATGATCTGGTCGGAAAGAATCATTTCCACGCCGATGTCCTCCGGAGCGAGCCCGTCGATGTCCACGATCACCTCGATGTCGTAACTATGCCCGATCAAGATGGCCTCTTTGCCCATGTCGAGCCGCTTTACGCTGATCACATGCACCTTGTCCCACCGGCTGCTGACCCGCCGTTTCCAGGCCGCGATCTCGCGCGCCTGCGTATAGTCGTGGGCTACCATCTGCTGGTTCCGGTCGTACAGCTTATGGTAAAAACGCTCCTCGTAGTCGGTCAGCATCCGATTGGTCGTAAAGTTGGCCGCAATGTCCGCCACGCAGATCTTGACCGATTCGATCCAGTCGTTCGGAATGTTCTCCTCGTCGCGGCGGTAGTATTTCGGCACGATCTCCTCCTCGATCGTATTGTAGATCAATTCGGCGTCCATTTCGTCCTGGAAGCCCTGGTCGTCGAACGTCCGTTCCATCGGCAGCATCCATCCGCCGCCTTTGCGATATCCCTCGACCCACCAGCCGTCCAACACGCTGAACTGCATCACGCCGTTCATGACGGCCTTTTCGCCGCTGGTGCCGGACGCTTCCAGCGGACGGGTCGGCGTATTGAGCCATACGTCGACGCCCTGCACCATCCGGCGGGCCAGCTCCATATCGTAATTCTGCAGGAAGATGATCTTCCCGGTAAACTGCGGCATCGCGGCCACTTCGACGATCCGTTTGATCAGGTCCTGGCCGGGTTTGTCGTTCGGATGCGCCTTGCCGGCGAAAATGAACTGCACGGGACACGTCGGATTGTTGACGATGTTGTTCAGCCGGTCGAGGTTCGTAAAGAGCAGGTGCGCGCGTTTGTACGTGGCGAAGCGGCGTGCGAAACCGATCGTCAGCACGTCCGGTTTCAGCGCCTCCTGAATCCGGATCATCTGCCGCGGCGAGTCGAACCGGAACTGCTTCGGATCGCTGACGCGTTTTTTGATATGGTCGATCAGCTTGTTTTTCAGCACGAGACGGGCGTCCCACAACTCCCGGTTACTGATATTATGCACTTTCTGCCATGCCGAGATCTTGTAATCCTTTTCGAGGAACCCGTCCCCGAAAAACCGGGCATACAGCCGGCGCAGATTCGCGGCGCACCAGGTCGGGAAATGCACTCCGTTGGTCACGTAGCCGATATGCAGCTCGTCCTTGAAGTACCCCGGCCACATGCCGCCGAGGATCTCCTTGCTGACCTCGCCGTGCAGCCAGCTCACCCCGTTGACCTCCTGCGAAAGGTTGCAGGCCAAAAAACTCATCGAGAACTTTTCGTTCGGATCGTTCGGATTCGTCTTGCCGAGGTTGATGAATTGCTCCCACGTGATCTCCAGCCGGTCGGGGTAGTGGGACATGTACTGCCGGATCATCGATTCGGGGAAAGCGTCGTGTCCGGCCGGAACCGGCGTATGCGTCGTGAACAACGACGACGAACGCACCACCTCCAGGGCTTCGCTGAACGACAGCTTTTTATTGTGGATCAGGTTGCGGATCCGTTCGATCCCGGTGAAAGCCGCATGGCCTTCGTTGCAATGGTACACATCCTGCCGAATGCCCAGCGCCCGCAACGCCCGGATACCGCCGATGCCGAGCAGCATCTCCTGCTTGAGCCGGTTTTCCCAGTCGCCGCCGTACAGGTGGAACGTAATCGAACGGTCCTCCTCCTGGTTCAGGTCGTGATCGGTATCGAGCAGATACAGCTCGGTGCGCCCCACGTCGCAGCGCCAGATGCGCGCCGTAATGTCCCGTCCCGGGAAAGCGATCCGGATATCCATCCAGTTCCCCTCCTCGTCGCGCACCGGCGTGATCGGCAGCTTCAGGAAATTCTGGGCCTCGTAGCTGGCTTCCTGAGCGCCGGAAGCCGACAACCGCTGCGTGAAATAACCGTAACGGTACAGCAATCCGACCGCCACCATCGGCACGTTCTTGTCGCTGGCTTCTTTCAGGTAATCTCCGGCCAGAATCCCGAGTCCGCCCGAATAGATTTTCAGCGAACTGTGCAGTCCGTACTCCATGCTGAAATAGGCGATCTTCGGCCCTTCGGCATCGGCTTTCTGCCGCATATAATCCTCGAACTGCGCGTACACCGCATCCATTTTGCCGAGGAATACTTCGTCTTTTTCAAGCGCCAGAATCCGCGAATAGGTCAGCTTGTCGAGAAAGTCGATCGGATTCTTTTCGCATTTGACCCACAGCGCGTTGTCGATGTATTCGAACAGCTCGTAAGCGCTCATCGTCCACGACCACCACAGGTTTTTCGAAAGTTCTTCCAACGGACGCAGTCGTTCGGGCAGCTTGCGTTCGACCATCAGGCGCGTCCACGACGGGGTATTGCTAACCAACTGTTGTTTGACGAAGTTGATCTGCTCGGTATGCGCGCCGCCCCCGTCGTATGCGGCGCGGTTGTTCCGCGTCGTCGCCCGGTCGTTGGCCTTCCGGTACGCCTCGTAATAAAATTCGATCAGGTTTTTCCACAGCGCGATCTTCGATATCTCAAGGGCCGACACCCGGTACGAATCGTATTGCTGCCGATCCATCGCGCAATAATTTTTCAGCGCGTCCGAGATGGCCGCAACTACTTCCGAATCGTTCGTATCGTTGCGCGCGATCACGTCGACGCCCTTGTGTTCTTTCAGTTTGCCGTCGACCCACAGGCCGAACCCGGTCAGCGACGTAGTGATCGTCGGCACCGAGAAAGCGATGCTTTCCAGCGGAGTATACCCCCACGGCTCGTAATAGGACGGGAATACCGTCACGTCCATGCCGCACAGCAATTCGTAGTAGTGTTTGTTGAAAATCCCGTCGTCTCCGTTCAGATACGAAGGCACGAACACCAACTGTACCGGACACGCCGGGTCCATCAGGCGGGAATTTTTGATCCGGCCGATGATCGGGTCCCACTCCGGAGCCGAAAGATAATGCGTCGTATTGCGCAGCACGTTCGGATCGATCGGGTTGTTCGGATCGTTCAGGTGCGCCTGCAAGTCTTTGCGCGGCCCGTTGTTTCCGGCCGGCACGGTTACGTAGGCCAGCACCGGACGTTGCAACGAATCGTCTTCGGAGAGCTTCAACAGCGAATCGACGAACACGTCCAGTCCCTTGTTCTTGAACTCGTAACGCCCGCTGGTTCCGACGATCAGCGGTTCGCGGTCGTATTTGACGCCGAGACAGGCTTCGGCGACTTCGATCATCGCCTTGCGCGCCGAAGCGCGTTTCTCGAGCAACTCGGCCTCTTCCCAGACAATGTCGTCCTCGAAGCCGTTCGGCGTAACGACGTCGACCTCTTTGCCGAGCAGATAGCGGCACTCGCGCGCCGTCAGGTCGCTGACCGTCGCGAAACAGTCGAAATTGGCGGCCGACGTCTTTTCCAGCGAATGTTTGGCAACCACGTTGAACCGCCGCGCCAGTTCGTCGGCGTTCAACCGCGTCATATCGCCGTACAGCGGCAGTCCGTTGCCGGCGATACAACGCCCCATGACCGTCGCATGGGTGGTAAATACCGTGGCGACGTAAGGCGAATGTTTCTGTAGGTACAATCCGCCGCTGGCCGTCATCCATTCATGGAAATGAGCCACCACCCGGTCGGTCGCCGAACAGAAATAATTCACGTAGCTCTCGATCACCTTGCCGGCCGCCGCCCCGAACAGCACGGGCTCGATATAATCCCACTGCCCGCTGATCGAATCGACCCGGTAACTCTCCCACAGGAATTTCAACACATCGTCCTTGCTCGAGAAAAACTGGCTGAAATCGACCAGGATCGTCAACGGCTTCCCTTTGACTTTCCACCGGCCGGTCTTGACCCGTATGTTATGATTGGCGAACAGCACTTGTTTCCACTCCTTGAGCAGCGCCGGGTCCTCCTCGAATTCGAGGTTGACATCCTCGCGGTGCACGTCGGGTCCGATCAGGATGTAATGGTCTCCCAGCTGTTTCGAAATTGTCAACGCTTTGGTTGCGATCACGGTATGGATGCCGCCGACCTTGTTGCACACCTCCCAACTCACCTCGAACAGATAGTCGGGCATCTTCTTAACTTCTTCGTTGTTTGACATTTTCATCTATTTTTAGATATACTTGATTTTCAATTTAACGTTCCTAACAAAGATACGTTTTGTTTCCGGAATCCCGGCGTCATTCCACATAAAAAAGATCGGATATCACCGTATCCGAAATCAGATAGTGTTCAAACGGAATGCGATACGCGGAGCCCGTGCGTACCAGCGTCCCTTCGGCCAGAAATTTAACGGCCAGCCGCGTGAAATATTGCAATTTCCGTGCCCCGAATCGGCGTTCCAGCACGTCGGCGTCGAGCCCCGACGCCGTCCTCAGCGACGTCATCACGAACTCGTTGTAGGCGGCATGTTCCGACAGCGTTTCGCTTTCGAAATGCTCCTGCCGCGGTTCGCGCTCCAAGTAGAGCCGCACGTCCGCCGCATTCCACTGCCGGAGCGCCCCGTCGAACGAATGCGCCGACGGCCCGACGCCGAGGTAACGGGTGCCGTTCCAGTAATTGCCGTTGTGCTGCGATCGGAATCCCGTCCGGGCGAAATTCGAAATCTCGTAATGTTCGAACCCGGCTCCGGTCAGCATCTCGTGCAACAAGCGGTACTGCGCTACGCTCCGTTCCGGATCGATTTCGCGCAACGCGCCGCGGCGCAGGCGTTTGCCGAAAACGGTTCCCGGCTCGACCGAAAGGTGATAGGCCGAAATATGCTGTACGCCGAGCCGGATCGCCTGTCCGAGGTTTTGTTCCCACTCCGCGAGGCTCATCTGCGGGATGCCGTAAATCAGGTCCACCGTCAGGTTTTCGAAGCCGGCCCGCTGCGCCTCCCCGACGGCCCGCACGGCCGATGCCGCATCGTGGCGCCGGTGCATCCACCGCAAATCGCGGTCGATGAACGACTGAATTCCGATGCTGAGCCGATTCACGCCCTCGACTCGCAGCGCGGTCAGCCAATCCGCCGTCAGGTCGTCCGGATTGGCTTCGACGGTTACCTCCTGCAGCCCGGATACGTCGTAAACGTCCCGAATACGGCCGATCAACGCCCCCAGTTCCGACGGCGTGCAGAGCGACGGCGTGCCGCCGCCGACGTAAACCGTCCGCACCGGTTCGCCCTGCAGAAAACCGGCACGACAGGCCAACTCGTCCGCAACGGCAGCGAGCACGGCCTCTTTTTTGGCAAGCAACGTGCAGGAATAAAAATCGCAGTAATGGCATTTACTTTTGCAAAACGGGATATGAATGTAAATGCCGGCCATAAAATCTGGGGTATTAAAACAATCCGTACGGTTATTATGCATACCTTTGCGGGCGGTTTCCGCACGGATTCCGATGATTACAAAAATATGGAAAAAAAGAGACATATAAAGGTCGCCGGGGTCCTTTTTTTCGTCTGGACGGCGGTAATTCTCTACGGGTCGCTAAGTCCGGGCGACGATTTGCCCCCGATGGGATGGTTGGCCCGGATCCCCCATTTCGACAAGATCGTCCACTTCTGTTTCTATCTCGGACAGGTGCTTCTGTTGCTGCTGTGGCTGCAACCGTCGCGCGGAAACCGGATCTGGGTCGCCTTGTGCGCCATTATTTTTTCCGGAACCATCGAACTGCTGCAAGGGGAGTACTTCGACCGGAGCGCCGACTGGCTGGACTTCGCGGCCAATTCGGCCGGAGCGCTGGCGGGGATTCCGCTCGCCCGGCTGGCCGAACGACTGATTTTTAAAAAAGATTCCGGGAACGAAACGCCCCCGAACAACGACAATTAACTGCTTAACAGAAATTTATCGGAGCGAACCGATAATAATTTTTTTTAATATTTTAATTGTTATTTTGGTAACAATACGTATCTTTGCCGCTGATTACCGGATAAAACCGGACTGAACGATACTTCCGAAAGAGGAGCATTAACTAAATAAATTAAAATTATGTCAAAGATTGATTTGAGCAAGTACGGGATCACGGGCGTTACCGAGATCGTACACAATCCCTCTTACGATCAACTGTTCGCAGAGGAGACCAAACCGGGTCTGCAAGGTTTCGAAAAAGGACAGGTAACCGATATGGGAGCCGTAAACGTGATGACCGGCGTTTACACCGGCCGCTCTCCGAAAGATAAATTTTTCGTGAAAGACGCCGTAACCGAGAACACGATCTGGTGGACTTCCGACGAATACAAGAACGACAACAAGCCGATCAGTGAAAAGAGCTGGAAAGTGCTGAAAGACATCGCCACCGACGAGCTTTCGAAAAAACGCCTGTTCGTCGTCGACACGTTCTGCGGAGCCAACGAAAACAGCCGCCTGAAGATCCGCTTCATCATGGAAGTGGCCTGGCAAGCTCATTTCGTGACCAATATGTTCATTCGCCCGACCGCCGAAGAGTTGGCCGACTACGGCGAACCCGACTTCGTCGTACTGAACGCGTCGAAAGCCAAAGTGGAAAACTACAAGGAACTGGGGCTGAACTCCGAAACGGCGGTCGTATTCAACCTGACCGAAAAGATGCAGGTCATCATCAACACCTGGTACGGCGGCGAAATGAAAAAAGGCATGTTCTCTTACATGAACTACCTGCTGCCGCTCAAAGGCATGGCTTCGATGCACTGCTCGGCCAACACCGACCTGAAGGGCGGCAACACCGCAATCTTCTTCGGGCTGTCCGGCACCGGCAAAACCACCCTTTCGACCGACCCGAAACGTCTGCTGATCGGCGACGACGAGCACGGCTGGGACAACGACGGCGTCTTCAACTTCGAGGGCGGCTGCTACGCGAAAGTGATCAACCTCGACAAGGATAGCGAACCGGACATCTGGAACGCCATCAAGCGCGACGCGCTGCTCGAAAACGTAACGGTGCGTGCGGACGGTTCGATCGATTTCGCCGACAAATCGGTAACCGAAAACACCCGCGTTTCGTATCCGATCTACCACATCGAGAACATCGTTAAACCGGTTTCGAAAGGCCCGGCTGCCGAAAAGGTGATCTTCCTGTCGGCCGACGCTTTCGGCGTGCTGCCTCCGGTTTCGATCCTGACCCCGGAACAGACCAAATACTACTTCCTGTCCGGCTTCACCGCCAAACTGGCCGGAACCGAACGCGGCATCACCGAACCGACTCCGACCTTCTCGGCCTGCTTCGGCGCAGCCTTCCTGTCGCTGCATCCGACCAAATACGGGGAGGAACTGGTGAAAAAAATGCAGGCTTCCGGCGCAAAGGCCTATCTGGTTAACACCGGATGGAACGGAACCGGCAAGCGTATTTCGATCAAGGACACCCGCGGAATCATCGACGCGATCCTCGACGGTTCGATAGACAAGGCTCCGACCAAAAAGATGCCGTACTTCGACTTCGAAATTCCGACCGCGCTGCCGGGCGTAGACCCGAAGATCCTCGATCCGCGCGACACCTATGCGGAAGCCGCGCAGTGGGATGCCAAAGCCAAAGACCTGGCCGAACGTTTCATCAAGAACTTCAAGAAATTCGAAGGCAACGAAGCCGGCAAGAAACTGGTTGCCGCCGGCCCGAAACTTTAAGACGAGAATCCTTTATAACCGAAAAAATCCCGGCGCAAAAACGCCGGGATTTTTTTCTTCGGCCCGCATCCGATCTCCGCGCCAAAATCATTACCCTTAGTCGTTAGACAAACCTGCATCCGGCCCCGAAACCGCCGGAACATGAAACGAACCCAACCGATGAATCTGTTTGAAACCGAAACGTGGAGAGCGTTTTTCCCGAACTTTATCGCCGTAGTGGCCAGTATCGTCCTGACTTTCGGGACGGACAGGGCCATCCAGGAGTACAACCACCGTCAGGACATCCGGGAAGTCATCGCGGTGCTGAAAGCGGATGCACGCGAATCGTTCGAGTATTACCGGGAAACCGCCGACAACTGCCGCCGCATCTGCGCTTCCACCGACCGCATCGTACGGGCCGGCGACCGCTACGACACGTTGCCGCCCGAAATGCTCGGAAAATTCCTGACGCTGTTGCTCGAAAAAAACGTATTCACCTCCACGTCGGCCTCGGAAGACATCCTGAAACAATCGGGGACGATGCAGTACATGGAGCCCGAACTGCTGTCGGTCATCGACGATATCCGGCTGGCCGAGAATTCGATCAACGACGCCATTGCGGGATGCGTATCGGATATGGAAACGATACGCACGGGCCTGTACATGGATTCCCGCCGCTTTCCCGAAGCGCTCCGGGATACGCTCCCGTCGGGAGAAGGGACCGTGGCGGCCGTAAGGTTCGTGATGGAGTATCCGCCTTGCCACAACTACACGGTCAAAAATCCGTTCGGCGACCTGGAAGATGCGCTGAACCGGATCACGGAGGCAGGATACTGACGATCGCGCGGCGCATCCCGCCATCGGGACAAAAATTTAAGGGACGGTTTTTCGAAAAACCGTCCCTTATCGATTCATGCGATCGAAAATCTTACTGCCTTCGGGCGATCCCGATATAGTAGATCAGCGTCACGACCGCCGACAGAGCCGCGACCAAATAGGTGCGCGCCGCCCATGCCAACGCCTCTTTCGCCTGCGCGGCCTGTTCGCCCTTCAACGTGTAGCTGCCGGTCAGCCATTCCATCGCGCGAGCCGAAGCATTGTACTCGACCGGCAGGGTGATGAGACTGAAAACGGCCGATACGGCGATCATACCGATCCCGATCCAAAACAGCGCCGGATAGGTATTCAGCAGCAACATTCCGGCAATAATCACCCACATCGCCCACTGCGACGAAAAACTAACCACCGGCACCAGCGCCGAACGCATTTTCAGCGGAGCGTACTCGCGGGCGTGCTGCACGGCATGGCCGCACTCGTGGGCGGCTACCGCCGCCGCGGCCACACTGTTGCTGCTATAAACCGACTCGCTGAGATTGACGGTCTTCGTGGCCGGATTGTAGTGATCGGTCAGGTGCCCCGGCGTCGAAACCACCTTCACGTCGTAAATCCCGTTGTCATGCAGCATCCGTTCGGCCACGTCCTTACCGGTCAGACCGCCGGGAAACATCACTTTGGAATACTTTTTAAAAACCGATTGGAGCTTCGCCTGCACGATAAAACCGACGATCGCAATAACGATCAGCAACACCCATTCCGCATTGATTGGTCCTAAATACATTTTTCAACTTTTTTCTTTGTGCACGCTGCAAGACGTGCGGTTTCAACTTATGATCTGTTTTTAAGAATAAAACGTTTTTGCTCGCGCTTTATTACGTTGTTTCGGATTCCTGTTTCCGGAAAGTCATATAGGCATTGGCCTGCTGCGACGGCATTACCTCGATGTCGTTGATATTGACGTGCGGCGGCAGCGAAACGACCCATGCGACGATCCCGGCAATGTCGTCGCCGGTCAGCGGTTCGACGCCGCGGTACACCTCCGCCGCCCGTTTCTTATCCCCGTGGAAACGCACCGTCGAAAATTCGGTATCGACCATACCGGGACGGATCTCGGTCACTTTGATCCCGTGACTCAGGAAATCCATCCGCATCCCCTGTGAAAGCGCGTGCACGGCATGTTTCGAAGCACAGTAAACGGCTCCGTTCTCATAAGCCTGCGTTCCGGCGATCGAACCGAGGTTTACGATATGCCCTCCCTTGCCGCGCCGGATCATCCACCCCGACACGACGCGGGTCACGTACAGCAACCCTTTGACGTTCGTGTCGATCATCCGTTCCCAGTCGTGCGGGTCGCCCTCGTCGAGGTGCTCGAAACCGGACGCCAGTCCCGCATTGTTGACCAGCAGGTCCACTTCCCGGAAACGGTCGGGCAACGCGCTCAGCGCGCCTTCGGTCTGAAAACGGTCCCGGATGTCGAATCCCAGCACATGCACTTTCACGCCGTACTCTCTTTCCAGTTCGTCGTTGAGTTTCTGCAAACGGTCGGTGCGCCTCCCGGTGATTACGAGGTCGTACCCCAGCCGCGCCAGTGCGCGGGCGGTGGCAGTCCCTATTCCCGAGGAAGCGCCGGTAACCAAAGCTGTCTTTTCCATAACGGCATTTTATTAATACGGTAGCGTTTTTTCGCCCGTTCTGCGCGCAGGCGCAAAAACCAACCTCCCGATTATATGCAAAAATACGAAATTTTACGTTACTTTGTAGCTTTTAAACTATTTTACGGCGGATATGGGCAGACTGAACCTCGAATATTTCCTGGCGCGGCGAATCGCGACGCAAACCGGCGGGCGCAAGAACAACGTGATGGTGCGCATCGCCACGCTGAGCGTCGCGATCGGCATCGCCGTAATGATCATATCGCTCAGCGTGATTTTCGGATTCAAGCGAGAGATCGCCGCGAAACTGAGCGGATTCGGCTCCCATGTTCAGATCGTCAACCTCGACGGGAACGTTTCGTACGAAACGGTTCCCATTTCGAAAAACCAGCCGTTCCTGTCGCAAATCCGCAGCGTGCGGAATTTTTCGGGAATACATCCCTATGCCGTCACGATCGGCATTCCGCGCGGAGAACGCGCGATGCAGGGCGTCGTACTGAAGGGAGTGGACAGCACGTACGACTGGTCGTTTTTCCGACAAAACCTCGTGGAGGGCGAACTGCCCGACGTGCAAAGCGGCGTCCGCACCAAGGATATCGCGGTCTCCCGTTCGCTGGCGGACCTGCTCGAAGTTTCGGTCGGGGATCCGCTGGAAATGCTGTTCATCCAGGATCCGCCGCGGCGCGACCTCTTCCGGGTCGCGGGCATTTACGACACGCAGTTCAGCGAAATAGACCACATGATGGTGCTGACCGACCTACGCAACGTCCAGCGACTCAACGGATGGGATTCGACGCAGATCACCGGGTTCGAAATCGCCACGTCCGATTTCGGACGGCTGGAGCCTTTTACGGACGACGTCTACCAAGTCGTTTTCGACAACCTGACGGGAGACGAACACGACTCGTTGCGCGTCATCAACATCCGGGAGCGTTTCCCGATGATCTTCGACTGGCTCGACGCGCACAACGTCAACGCCGGAGTCATCATTACGGTGATGCTGCTCGTGGCGCTGTTCAACATGATCGCCGCCCTGCTGATCATCCTGCTCGAACGCACGTCGATGATCGGCACGCTGAAAGCGCTCGGCATGGGGAACCGCGCCCTGCAGAAGATGTTCGTGATCCGCTCGTCGTTCGTCATTATAAAAGGAATGTTTTGGGGCAACGTGGTCGGCATCGGCCTGTGTCTCTTACAGCACTGCACCGGATGGATTTCGCTGAGCCAGGAGGGATATTTCCTGACCACCGTACCGATTTTCATCGACTGGGGGTGGCTGGCGCTGCTGAATGCCGCGACCTTCCTGTTCATTGTAGCGCTGCTGGCTTTGCCGACGATGATAATTTCACTAATTTTGCCGGAGAAAACGATCCGCTTCGAATAGTGCCGAACGATGAAACCCTATAACCAGACGGAAAGCAAAAAAGAACAGGTGCGAACGATGTTCGACGGGATCGCCCGCCGGTACGACCTGCTGAACCACTTGTTGTCGCTCGGCATCGACCGGGGATGGCGCCGCCGGGTGGTGCGAATGGTGCGCCTGCACCGGCCCGCCGAAATCCTGGATATGGCGACCGGCACGGGCGACCTGGCCATCATGCTGGCCGAAGCGTGTCCCGCAGCGCAGATCACCGGCATCGACCTCTCCGAACGGATGCTGGCCATCGGCCGCGAAAAGGTGGAACGGAAAGGACTCTCCGGCCGCATCCGGCTGTCGCAGGGAGACGCCGAGACGCCCCGATACGGCGAAGGAAGGTTCGACGCCGCCACCGTAGCGTTCGGCGTCCGCAACTTCGAAGACTTGCCGGGCGGAATGACCGGCCTGTACCGGGCCCTGAAGCCCGGCGGAAGGCTTTACGTGCTGGAATTCGGTATGCCGCAGAACCGGATCTTCAGAGCCTGTTACGGATTCTACTTTCTCCGGGTGCTGCCCCGGATCGGCGGAATGATCTCGAAAGACGGCGCGGCCTACGCCTACTTGCCCGAATCGGTCGGCGAATTTCCCTACGGGAAACGCTTCACCGAAATTCTCCGCGACGCGGGCTTCCGCAACGCGCGTTTCAAAAACCTGTTCGGCGGCGTAGCGCAGATTTACAGCGCCGAAAAGCCCGTTTCATCGACGTAAAAACAATCAAGCCCATGAAAAAACTGATTATCCTGCTGCTGATACTGCCGATCGTTTCGTGCGTACGGGTCGAAGATCTCTCCTACGACGGAATCGAATCCGTACAAGTCCAGTCCGTAGGCACTTCCCAGACGGCCATCGACCTGTTCGTACGCGCGTCGAACGGATCGGGAACGAACCTCACGGTCGCGCGCGCCGAACTGACGCTGAAAAAGGGCGACCGAACGCTGGTTCAGGCCCGGGTGGACGAAAAGGTAAAACTGCCTCGCAAATTCGACGGCACGGTGCGCGTTCCGGTCAACGTGCGTTTCGAAGGCGGTATGCTCGGCGCGATCGGCGTAATGAGCACGCTGTCGCGGGGCGTCCAAGGAACGACCGTCTCCGGCGTCGTCGTAGCCCGGGCCGGCCTGATGCGCAAAAAATACGTAATCGAGGATATGGAGACCGAACGCTTTCTCAGGCAGTTCGGGATCAAGCTTTCCGACATCCTGCAAAATATCGATCTATGAAAAAGTTCATGACGATCCTGCTGCCGCTCGCCGCTGCCGCAGCCACGGTCGCAGCCCAGGGACTGGGCGGGTTTAAAAACCAACTGGCCGCACCGGACGGTTCCTACGGCAGCCGCATACAGATTACCGAGCACGGCACGGCCGCTTCGGCCGTCAGTTCGATGCAGACGAACCAGTCCGGCGTCAAAATACGCGGATATCGGGTACGCATCTTTTCGGACAACAGCCAGAACGCGCGTTCGGCGGGGCAGAATGCGCTCAGCCGCTTTCGGGAGTTATATCCGGGCATACCGGCCGACATGACTTACGACACTCCTTATTTCAAGGTCACCGTCGGCAACTGCCTGACTGCGGAAGAAGCGACCATCCTGTGGGGAAAGATCAAAGACGCTTTCGACCGCGCATTCGTCGCCCGCGAAGAGATTCCGTTGTCGTCTTTCAAGGAGAGCCAGTCGCTTCTCCCCGACAGTTCCGCCGGGAATGCCGCCGCAAAAGAGTAATATTCGGGGCTTTCGATCCCGGCGCCGCTTCGGTTATACGAAAAATATCCGACAAAACCAAATTTTTTACCGGGAAAATTCATTTTTCGGCAAAAATTTCACTGGATAACTGTTCCAATAACCAATCATTTTTATACCTTTGCGCCTGAATAATTCAACCAATTAATTCTTGTCACTATGAAAACTTTTACTAAATCTGTAATGATGCTCGCAGTTGTTGCTGCCTGCGTTTCTTTCGCTTCTTGCGGTAACGCCGGCGCTGAAAAAGCCAAAGCCGACTCGATCGCCGCTGCCAAGGCTGCCGATTCGATCGCTGCCGCCGAAGCTGCTGCTGCCGCCGCTGCCGCTGCTGCTGCCGATACGACCGCTGCCGCTGCCGACACGGCTGCTGCCGCTCAATAATCGCGGGCGTTTTCGGACGCTTACAGATAAAAAGTAAAGGATCTTCCAGGAAGACCCTTTATTTTTTTGCCCCAAAAAAGAAACCGGCGGTTTCCGACCGAAAAGCAAGCCGGCTTCCCCCGATCGGGGGAAGCCGGCTTGCCGTTTTCTTCAAACGGATCCCGTCCTATTTATAATAATCGAACGTCCCGTTCTGATGCGTAATCGTCACCGAAGCCTTATCGGCCGCTTCGACACGACCGACGACCTGCGCATCGACCCCGAAGCTTTTCGAAATCCGGATCAGGTCGTCCGCCACGGCTTCGCTGTCGACGTAAAGCTCCATCCGGTGTCCCATGTTGAACACGCTGTACATTTCGCGCCACGGCGTCTGCGATTCCCGCTGGATAATCCGGAACAGCAACGGCGTTTCGAACAGATTATCCTTGACCACGTGCAACTTGTCGATAAAATGCAGAATTTTGGTTTGTCCGCCGCCGCTGCAATGGATCATGCCGCGAATATCGCCGCGGTGCTCCTGCAACATTGCCCGGACAACCGGAGCGTATGTCCGCGTCGGCGACAGCACCAGTTTGCCGACCGTCAGCGGACATCCCTTTACGGTATCGGTCAAACGGTATTTACCGGTATAAACCAAATCTTTGGGAACCTCCGGATCGAACGTTTCCGGATACTTCTCGCCGACGATCTTCGCAAAAACGTCGTGCCGGGCCGAAGTCAATCCGTTGCTGCCCATCCCTCCGTTGTATTCGTCCTCGTAGGTCGCCTGTCCCGACGAACTGAGTCCGACGATATAACAGCCGCTGCGGATATTCGCATTGTCGATCACGTCGCTGCGCCGGGTACGCGCCGTTACGGTGCTGTCGACGATAATCGTCCGCACCAAGTCGCCCACGTCGGCCGTTTCGCCCCCGGTCGAATAGATCCCGACCCCCAGTTCGCGCAAGTGTTGCAAAAACTCTTCGGTGCCGTTGATCACCGCGGCGATCACCTCGCCGGGGATCAGGTGCTTGTTCCGCCCGATGGTCGACGACAGCAGAATGTTGTCGGTCACGCCGACGCACAGCAGGTCGTCGGTATTCATGACGACCGCGTCCTGCGCGATGCCTTTCCACACCGACAAGTCGCCGGTTTCCCGCCAGTAAGCGTAAGCCAACGCCGATTTGGTGCCGGCTCCGTCGGCATGCATGACGAGACACGACCCGTCGTCGCCCGACAGAAAATCCGGAATGATTTTACAAAACGCCTTGGGGTAAAGCCCCTTGTCGATGCTTTTGATCGCAGCGTGCACGTCCTCTTTCGACGACGAAACCCCGCGTCCCGCGTAACGTGATGATGATTCAGACATAATTTCAGTTCGAATAATGCGTTACAAAGATAGCCATTAAATTTCGGTTTGTCTGTATTTTTTCGTAATTTTGCTTGTTACAAATCCGAAAAAGATGAACATCGTAACTGGAAAACAAGAGTCCGTATACGACCTGATCCGGAGCATGAGCAAGGCGGAGAAGCGCAACTTCAAACTCTACGCCACCCGCCTGTCCGGCAACCAGGAAGCGAAGTTCATTTCGCTTTTCGACTGCATGGACGCGTTGGACGAATACGACGAAACGAAAATCCTCCAGCGCTGCCCGATCAAGAAGGAACAGCTGCCGAACATGAAGGCGCACCTCTACAAACAGATCCTGGTCAGCATCCGGCTGCTCGACGCGCAACGCACGGTTCCGATCCAACTTCGCGAACAGATCGACTTCGCCCGCATCCTGTACGACAAGGGATTGTTCCGGCAAAGCACCAAGATCCTCGAAAAAGCGAAAGAACAGGCGCTGTTCTACGAACAGTACACGCAGGCTATCGAAATCATCGAGTTTCAGAAAAGGCTCGGGACGCTGAGCGTCTCCCGCGGACTGGTCGCCAAAAGCGAAACGGTCAGCCGGCAAGTCGCCGAATTGTGCACGCGGATCAAAAACATCAACGAACTGTCGAACAGCGGGTCGCAGCTCTACGGGCTCTACCTGCAACTGGGATACGCCCGTACGCAGAAAGACCTCGACATGATCGTCCAGGTCTACGGCCCGACGCTGGCGAAATACGACGACGAACGGCAGCTTTCGTTCACCGAAAAAGTATACCTGTACCAGGCGCAGGTCTGGTACAACTACATCCGGCACGATATGCTGACGTGCTACAAATACGTCTGTCGCTGGATACTGCTGTTCGACAGCGCGCCGCACATGAAAGAGCTGATGTACGATCTCTACCTGCGGGGATACTCCCGGCTGCTTGACGGACTCTATCTGCTGCGCAGCTACCGGCGGTTCATCCAGAAATTGGACGACTTCGAAGACGAAGCCGACTCGATCGCCGCCATCAACGACAACGCCCGGATGATCTGGCAGCAGATCATTTACGTCAACCGCATCAACAAGCATTTCTGGGAAGGCACATTCGCGGAAGGCATCCGGATGATCCCGGAAGTGGAGCGGTATATCCGCGACTACGGGACCGAGTTGGATATCCACCACCGGATGGTGCTTTGCTACAAAATCGCCTGCCTCTATTTCGGACACGGCGACTACCGCAAGTGCATGGACTACCTCGGAAGGATCATCAGCACGCGCGATCCGCGCATCCACCGCGATCTGCAATGCTACGCCCGCATCCTGAACCTGATCGCCTCTTACGAAGCGGGCATCGACTACAACCTGGACTACCAGGTGCGCTCGGTGTGCCTGTTCCTGGTCAAGATGAACGACATGCACCAGGTGCAACAGGAGATCATGGCCTTCCTCAAACGGCTCAACTCGATGTACGCCACCAACCTGAAAGAAGAGCTGCGCCAACTGTACGAACGGCTCAAACCGCTCGAGCACCACCCGTTCGAACGCCGGACGTTTTATTACCTCGACATTTTGTCGTGGCTCGAGAGCAAACAAAAGGGGAGTTCGGTCGCCGAGATCATTCGCAGGCGGTTTCTCGAAGAGAACGGCGGGAAATAGCCGGCACGAAAAATGCGGACGGCGTAAAATCCCGTCGCAGCGCGCATGTTAAATTGTAATTTAAAAAAAATAATTTTTTTTTATCCGCTGACAATTTTCGGCCAGATTTCGCAAAAGGCTTATCATTTGAAATCAATACCGGAAATTTAAAAAACATTTAGTAACGAATCGAACCGTTATATTTTTAACACCGGTACGATCCGCCGGCCGAATGCCCGATCGTCGTTTGCCGTTCTGATATTATTCACCTATTTTTACGGTCGCAAACACCGACAGTGCGAAAAAACAAATCTCTATAAAATTCCGAATCCTATGGAAAAACACGTTCAAAAGTATGTCGACGATTTCATGGCCGATATCATCGCCAGAAATCCGGGTGAAAAAGAGTTTCACCAGGCCGTACACGAGGTCGTAGAATCGCTGGCCCCGTACATCCTCGAAAATCCCGTGCTCCAGAAAATGAAAGTCCTGGAACGCATCGCCGAACCCGAACGAATCGTGATGTTCCGCGTTCCGTGGCTCAACGACAAGGGGGAGATCGAGATCAACAAAGGCTACCGCGTCGAAATGAACAGCGCGATCGGCCCCTATAAAGGCGGCATCCGTTTCCACTCGTCGGTAAACCTGAGCATTCTGAAGTTCCTCGCCTTCGAGCAAACCTTCAAAAACAGCCTGACGACGCTGCCGATGGGCGGCGGCAAGGGCGGCTCGGACTTCAACCCGAAAGGCAAGTCCGATAACGAAGTAATGCGCTTTTGCCAGTCGTTCATGACCGAACTGCAACGTCACATCGGAGCAAACACGGACGTGCCGGCCGGCGACATCGGCGTGGGCGGACGCGAAATCGGCTTCATGTTCGGCCAGTACAAGCGGCTGCGCAACGAATTTACCGGCACGCTGACCGGCAAGGGCCTCGGCTGGGGCGGCAGTCCGCTGCGTCCGGAAGCCACCGGGTACGGCACCTGCTACTTCGCCCAGGAGATGCTGGCTACGCGGGGCGAAAGCTTCAAAGGCAAGACCGTAGCGATTTCCGGATCGGGCAACGTGGCGCAGTACGCCTGCGAAAAGGCGACCCAGCTCGGTGCCAAGGTCGTAACGCTTTCCGATTCGTCGGGATACATCTACGACCCGAAAGGCATCGATGCCGATAAGCTGGCCTATGTAATGGAACTGAAAAACATTTTCCGAGGCCGCATCAAAGAGTACGCTGAAAAATATCCGGAAGCTACCTACTACGAAGGACAGCGTCCGTGGAGCGTAAAATGCGACATCGCGATGCCGTGCGCCACGCAGAACGAACTGAACGGCGACGAGGCCCAAACGCTGATCGCAAACGGCTGTTTCTGCGTTGCCGAAGGCGCCAACATGCCCTCTACGCCCGAAGCGATCAAGGCCTTCCTGGACAACAAACTGCTGTACTCGCCGGGCAAGGCGTCGAACGCCGGCGGCGTAGCCACTTCCGGCCTCGAAATGACGCAGAACTCGATGCGTCTGTCATGGTCTCCGCAGGAAGTCGACCAGAAACTGCACTCGATCATGAAAGACATCCACGCCGCTTGCGTGAAATACGGCACCGGCCCCGACGGATACGTCAACTACGTCAACGGCGCCAACATTGCCGGCTTCATGAAAGTGGCCAACGCCATGCTGGCCCAGGGCTGCGTATAAGATCCTTTACTTTCCTGATATTAAAAACGTTCCCGGATTTCCGGGAACGTTTTTTCGTTTCGCGCGGCAGGAAGCGCCGGCAGCAAAAACAAACGATAAAAAATCATCCCGAATCCGACGTTCCGTCGCAATTTATTATCCCGAAACAGGCTCGATTTTGAAAAAAAACGTTACATTTGTAGCAATTGGAAAGTAAATAAAATTAAAAATGCCTGATTGTCATGATGAGGTAACGCGACATAAAAAACCGGACTGGCTGAAAATCAAGCTCCATAACAGTAGTAATTTCGGCGAAGTGGCTCGCATCGTACAGGAACATGGGCTGCATACGATATGCAGCAGCGGACGATGCCCCAACCAAGCCGAATGCTGGAGCCGCAGAACAGCGACTTTCATGATCCTGGGTGAAATCTGTACCCGTTCGTGCAAGTTCTGTGCGACAGCCACCGGAAAACCGTTACCGCCCGACCCGGATGAGCCGCAGAAACTCGCCCGTTCCGTTCGATTGATGGGATTGAAACATTGTGTCGTCACTTCCGTAACGCGTGACGATCTGCCCGACGGCGGAGCCGAAATATGGGCGGAAGCGGTACGGGCCGTTCGCCGCGAAAATCCGGATACTTCGATCGAATTGCTGATTCCCGACTTCGATGCGCGGGAAGATCTGATCGACACGGTGATCGCCGCCAAACCGGATATTATCGGACACAACGTCGAAACCGTCGCCCGGCTGACTCCGCAGGTGCGCTCGCGCGCCCGTTACGAAGTCAGTCTCAAAACTTTGTCGCATATCGCGCGGTCGGGCTGCCGAACCAAAAGCGGCCTGATGGTCGGTCTCGGCGAAACCGACGACGAAGTGCTCGCCGCGATCGACGACCTAGTCGCCAACGGCGTCCGGATTATGACGATCGGCCAATACCTGCGGCCCACGCTGAAACACCTGCCGGTCGCCGATTACGTAACTCCTGAAAAATTCGCAACTTACAAGGAAGAAGCGCTGCGACGCGGTATGCTTTACGTCGAAAGCGGCCCGATGGTGCGTTCGTCCTACATGGCCGAGAAGGCGATGCAATGTTGCGGAAGCAAAAAATAAACGAAACATGGAAACCGTTACCAGCAAATACGTCGGACGGACGGAATACTCCGCAGCCTGGGAAGAGCAGAAACGCTTCTTCAACGCCCTGCTGGACGCCAAACGAAACGGTGGCGGACAAGCGGAGCAGGTACTGCTCTTCGTCGAACACCCGCACGTCTATACGCTCGGCAAAAGCGGGCACGCGTCGAACCTGCTGGTCGACGACGGTTTCCTGAAACGGATCGGAGCCACTTATTTCCAGACCGACCGCGGCGGGGACATCACCTACCACGGTCTCGGACAGTTGGTCGGCTATCCGATTCTCGATCTCGAACGGCTCGGCACGAACCTGAAGGATTATATTTGGACGATCGAGGAGAGCGTGATCCGGACGATCGCCGAATACGGTATCGCCGGCGGACGACTCGCCGGCGCGACCGGCGTATGGATCGAAGGAGATTCCCCGCGCGCGCGAAAAATCTGCGCGATCGGAGTCAAAGCGTCCCGTTACGTAACGATGCACGGCTTCGCGCTGAACGTAACGACCGACCTGCGCTATTTTTCGTACATCAATCCGTGCGGATTCGTCGACAAAGGAGTCACGTCGATCGAAAAGGAGACCGGGATGCGGCCGACGCTGGAAGAGGTCGCCCGCAAATTCGCCGCGCATTTCGGACAATTGCTCCGCTGCGAGGTACGGTGACGGCACGCGGGAAGGGCCGGGGCCCGTCGCCCGGGAAACAGGGACGGATTAAAATTTGATTAATAAGCAATTAATAAATAAAAAACGTTATGTCAGCAGAAAAAAGATGGGTACTCAAGCCCCAAGGGGATGCTGCGAAGGTGGCCGCGCTGGCCGCCGCGCTCGATATCCCGCCGGTGCTTGCCAACCTACTTGTTCAGCGTGGCATCGAAACCGAAGAGGAAGCATGGCAATTCTTTAACCCGAAACTGGAGAACCTGCACGATCCGTTCTTGATGAAGGATATGGACCGCGCCGTCGAACGGATCGACGAAGCCGTCAAACGAAACGAGCCGATCATGGTCTACGGCGATTACGACGTAGACGGAACGACCGCCGTCGCGCTGGTCTATTCGTTCCTGCGCCGGCTGGGACTCTCGTCGCTGCTGTTCTACATTCCCGACCGCTACACCGAAGGCTACGGCATTTCGGTCAAAGCGATCGACTACGCGCAGCGCAAGGGCGTGGGGCTGATCATCGCGCTCGACTGCGGGATCAAAGCGACGGAAAAGGTCGCCTATGCCAAGACCAAAGGAATCGACTTTATCATCTGCGACCATCACCTGCCGGGGGACACCATTCCCGAAGCGGTGGCGGTGCTCGACTCCAAGCGGCCCGACTGCAACTATCCGTTCAAGGAACTGTCGGGATGCGGCGTAGGGTTCAAAATGCTACAGGGGTATTGTCAGTTCAAAGGATTGCCTTTCTCGGAAGTGGAATGCCTGCTCGACCTGGTAGTCGTCAGCATCGCCTCGGACATCGTGCCGCTGGTAGGCGAAAACCGGATTCTGGCCTATTACGGCCTCAAACGCCTGAACGAAAAGCCCGGCAAGGGCCTTTCGTCGATCATTAAAATCTGCGGCCTCGACAAGCATGTCATCACCATCGACGACATCGTATTCAAGATCGGGCCGCGTATCAACGCGGCGGGCCGCATGGAAGTCGATTCCGACGACGAGAACGCCGCTCCGTCGGGCGGACACTCGGCCGTATACCTGATGGTGGCGCGCGACGAAGAGGTCGCCTCCGAATACGGGGCCTTCATCGACACCTGCAATCAGGACCGCAAGAACATCGACCGTTCGATCACACAGGAAGCCCACGAGATCATCGAAAGCCGGCCGGAACTGAAAAACCGCAAAAGCACGGTGATCTATAATCCGAAATGGATGAAGGGGATCGTCGGCATCGTGGCCTCCCGGCTGATCGAGACTTACTATCGGCCGACCGTCGTACTGACGATGAGCAACGGGTACGTCACCGGTTCGGCGCGCAGCGTGCCGGGTTTCGACCTGTACCAGGCCGTCGAATCGTGCGCCGACCTGTTGGAAAATTTCGGAGGACATATCTATGCGGCAGGCCTGACGATGCGGCCCGAAAACGTGGAAGAGTTCACGCGGCGGTTCAACGATTATGTCGAGGAGCACATCGATCCCGAAATGCTGATCCCGCAGGTGGAGATCGACTCGGAATTGCTGTTCAGCGACATCACGCACAAATTCCGGACGACGTTGAACCGTTTCCAACCGTTCGGCCCGGAAAACAACGCGCCGGTATTCGTAACGCGCGGCGTCAGCAACCGCGGCGACGCCCGGTTGGTCGGGGCGGAGCAGGAACACCTGAAAATGGACCTGATCCAGGGACAGAAACCGAACACATCGATCCCGGCCATCGCGTTCCAGCAACCGACCCATTACGAGCATGTGCGTTCGGGCAAATGCATCGACGTCTGCTATTCGGTCGTCGAGAACCACTACCGGGGCACCGTGTCGGCCCAACTGCGAATCAAAGACATCAAAAAAACGCCCGTAAAATAATTTTCCGAGGAAAAACGCAAGAGACTGTCCCGCAATGCGGCGATAGTCTCTTTTTATTGCAAACGGGCATCGTTTCTCCGTTATTTCCGCACCCTGACCCAGACCTCCCGCACTTCGATCTGATCGTCGAGCACTCCCGATATCCGCATCGTATCCCGCTCTACGCCGATTTGATAGACGGCCTGTTTCCCGATAAAACGGACCATCCCCGGAAAGCCGTAATCGATCGTTTCGGTATAGGTATCCCCGTCGAGCCGGTAGGTTCCGCCAACCCCGTTGAAGACCGTTCCCTCGGCTAAAAAAATATTCCTATAATCCAAACACATATACAAAAAAGCGACTCCCCGTCCGAGAAGTCGCTTCCGATAGAGCGATGAAATACCGTTTTATCCTAATACCGGTAGAAATCGGCCTTGTAAGGACCTTCGACCGGCACGCCGATATAATCGGCCTGTTTCTGCGTCAGTTTGGTCAGGTGCACGCCGAGGCTCTCCAGATGCAGCCGAGCCACCTCTTCGTCGAGATGCTTTGGCAGGCGGTAAACGTTCACTTCCATCTTTTCGGTCCACAGCTCGATCTGCGCCAGCGTCTGGTTCGTAAACGAATTGCTCATCACGAACGACGGATGGCCGGTCGCGCAACCCAGATTGACCAAACGCCCTTCGGCCAGCACGAAAATGGCGTGTCCGTCGGGGAACGTATACTTGTCGACCTGCGGTTTGATCTCGGTGCGCGCGATCCCCGGATAGGCGTTCAGCTTATCCATCTGGATTTCGTTGTCGAAATGCCCGATGTTGCAGACGATCGCCTGATCGCGCATTTTTTCCATGTGTTCGACCCGCAGGATATCGCAGTTGCCGGTCGTCGTGACGTAAATATTGCCTTCGGGCAGAGCGTCTTCGACCGTCTTCACCTCGAATCCTTCCATCGCGGCTTGCAACGCGCAGATCGGGTCGATCTCGGTCACGATCACCCGTGCTCCGTAAGAACGCATACTCGCGGCGCAGCCTTTGCCCACGTCGCCGTAACCGCATACGACCACCACCTTGCCGGCGATCATCACGTCGGTCGCCCGTTTGATCCCGTCGGCCAGCGATTCGCGGCAACCGTACAGGTTGTCGAACTTGCTTTTGGTCACCGAATCGTTCACGTTGATGGCCGGAAACAGCAGCTCGCCGCGGGCCTGCATCTGATACAGCCGATGCACGCCGGTCGTAGTCTCCTCGGAAACCCCTTTCAACGCCTCCACCGTGCGGTGCCATTTGCCGTTGTCCTCGGCCAACAATTTTTTCAGAACGTCGAGAATCACCGCCTCTTCATGGTTGGACGGAGCGTAATCGAGCGTTTTCGGATCGTTCTCGGCCGTATATCCCTTATGAACCAGCAGCGTAGCGTCGCCGCCGTCGTCAACGATCAGATTCGGACCTTTGCCGCCGGGAAAACTCAACGCCATCGCCGTACACCACCAGTATTCTTCGAGCGTTTCGCCCTTCCAGGCGAACACCGGCACGCCGGCCTCAGCGATCGCGGCGGCGGCATGATCCTGCGTCGAAAAAATATTGCAACTGGCCCACCGCACGTCGGCTCCCAACTCGACCAGCGTCTCGATCAGCACGGCCGTCTGGATCGTCATGTGCAGCGACCCCATCACGCGGGCCCCCTGCAACGGTTTCTGCGCACTGTACTTCCGGCGGACGGCCATCAGTCCGGGCATCTCTTTCTCGGCGATCTCGATCTCCTTGCGTCCCCAGCCGGCCAACGCGATGTCGGCCACTTTGTAAGGCAAATTCAAATCCAACAACATATTCCGTATTTTTTTATGATTATCGTTCTTCTTCCCGTTCTTTTCGAAAAACCGGACGATCTGCGCCCGGTCAGCTTCGATCTGCCGCCGAAGCTCTTCGACAGACCCGAATTTCCGTTCGCTGCGAACAAATTCCAACAGGTCGACCGTAACGGTGCGACCGTACAGATCGCCGTCGAACCCGAGCACATGCGCTTCGAGCACCCGATCCAAACCGCTGCCCACCGTCGGCTTACGCCCGAGATTCACCATCGCGGGCCATACCTTCCCGTCCACCGTGAAATGCGCGGCATACACGCCGTTACGCGCCGGCACCGACTCGCCTACGGCAAGATTGGCCGTCGGGAAACCGAGCCGGCGGCCGAGCCGGTTTCCGCCGACCACTTCGCCCGTAATCTGAAAATCCATCCTGAAAAATAAACTCCGCACGCCGCGCACCCCGGACGAAAGCTCCGCCGGAAACGGCAAACAGGCTGCGGATTCTGTTTTATTGCTTACATTTGTGCCTGCAAATGTAGAAAGAATAATCAAGATTTGCGAACGGAATGTCACGCATCCGCTTTCCGCCGGACGGGAAATTCGGAAAAGGCATTGACAAAAAGGTTTGTTTTTTGTACCTTGCTTGGGCTACGAAAGGGTACGCATATTTTGACACGATGGAGCGCAAAAACCGCAAAATATACTACACGATGGGGGAGGTGTCGGAGATGTTCGACGTCAATCCGTCGCTGATCCGTTTCTGGGAACAGAAATTCGACATCCTCAAACCCGACAAGAACAAAAAGGGCAACCGATTGTTCACGCCGAAAGACGTCGAAAACCTGAAATTGATCTATCACCTGGTCAAAGAGAACGGGATGACGCTCGCCGGAGCGGCCAAACGGTTGCGGGACAACCGCGAAGGCGTGGAGCGCAACCTCGAGATCATCGAAAAACTACAGGGTATGCGCGCCCTGCTGCTGGAAGTCCGCGAAGAGCTGAAATCGGGCGGCGACGAAATCTTCATCGACACCTCGGTGCCGGAGACCGCGCCACCGTCGCTGCAAGCCGATGCCGCAGCCGTGCCGGACGCGCCGCCCGCCGCCGAGGAATCCGTCGAAGGACCGGCCGTACCGCGGTTTTTGCAGCGCGAGATCCCGATCCCGCCGCAGCCGGCGACCGCCGCGCCGCGTTTCGACCTGCCGGAAGAGGCCGCCCGCACGGAAGAACCGACCGCAACGCCCGAACCGGAACAGCCCCGACGTCCGGTAATCGTCGAACAATCGCTGTTTTAACCATCCGATAAAACGAACGACATGAAAATACGCGACGTAGCAACCGTCATCGAAGAGTTCGCTCCGCTGCAACTGCAGGAAACCTACGACAACAGCGGGCTGAACATCGGATTCCCGGACGCCGAACTGACGGGCGTTCTGATCTGCGTGGACGTCACCGAAACGGTCGTCGACGAAGCGATCGGGCACAGGGCCAACCTGATCGTGTCGCATCACCCGCTGCTGTTCCACCCGTTACGCCGGATCGTCGGGGCCGACGCTTCGCAACGGATCGCCGCGCGCTGCCTGATCGCCGGCATCTCGCTCTATGCCGCGCACACCAATCTGGACAGCGCCGACGGGGGTATGAGTTTCCGGCTCGGGCAATTGCTCGGACTGCAAAATATGCGGACGCTGAAACCGAATCCGGAAACAGTTCCCGAATCGGGGTTCGGCATCGTCGGGGAACTGCCCGGCAGAGCGCGCCCGACGCTGGAGTTTCTGCGAGAGACCAAACGACTGTTAAACTGCGGCGCGATCCGTTACAGCGCCCTGTGCCGCGAAACCGTCTCACGCATAGCGCTGTGCACCGGAGCCGGAGCTTCGATGATCGAAGACGCCGTCGCTGCGGGCGCGGATCTCTACCTGTCGTCGGACTTCAAATACAACGATTTCTACACTCCGGACGGACGGATCGTCGCGGCAGACGTAGGACATTTCGAAAGCGAATATTGCGCAATAGCGCTTTTGCATGATATTATTACAAAAAAAATAGCTACTTTTGCAGTTCGCAAGAGTGAACATTCGATAAACCCGGTAAATTATTTAGTTTAAGAAATTTCTTACAGATATGGCGACATCCAGCAGAAAAAACAACGAATCGAACGACTATTCCGTAGAGGAAAAGATCATCGCGTTGTACGAGCTCCAGAAAATCGACTCGAAAATCGACGAAATCAACAAGATCAAGGGTGAGTTGCCGCTTGAAGTGCAGGATCTCGAAGACGAAATAGCCGGTCTCGAAACCCGCATTGCCAACATCACGTCCGAGATCGACGGACTGACGGCTTCGACCAAACAGCGCAAGGAAGAGATCGAGCAGGCCAAAACGCTGATCGCCAAATACGAACACCAGCAGGACAACGTCCGCAACAATAGGGAGTTCGATTCCCTGTCCAAGGAGATCGAATACCAGAAGCTGGAGATCGAACTGTGTGAGAAAAAAATCAAGGAATACAGTGCGGACAGCAAGGTCAAGAAAAAAATGATCGAAGACGCTCAGGCGATCGTAGCAGACCGCAAAATCGACCTCGCCGCCAAGAAAGCGGAGCTGGAAAGCATCGACCAGGAGACGGCCAAAGAGATCGAAAGCCTCGCCGTGCAGTCGGAAACCGCCGCCGTGAAAATCGACAGCCGGCTGCTGGCCGCTTACAAACGCATCCGCGAAAACGTGCACAACGGATTGGCAGTCGTTACCGTGAAACGCGACGCCTGCGGCGGCTGTTACAACCGCATCCCGCCCCAGCGCCAGTTGGACATCCGGATGAATAAGAAAATCATCGTTTGCGAATATTGCGGCCGGATTCTGGTATCCAACTTGTTGGACGAAAACAACGCCGAAGAATAGGCCAAAACGCTCCGGGATTTTCCCGATCCGTCTTATCCCGAATCTGCAAATTCCGTATTTCCGGAAATTTTGCAGATTTTTTGATTCCCGCAAATTTCCAGCAGGCTGTTTATCAAATTATGGCACAGCTTTTGTAAAAAGGATCGAAATCATGTTGAGTAGAAAAATTTGCGAATTCAAAAAATTTATGTATATTGCGACGCTAAAGTCTAATTATTTAAAAGAATTGCCTATCGAGAATATCTACTCTAAACTAATAACGAGTAGTATATGAATCTGAAGAAGTTAAGTGACAACGATTTGCTTAATGTCTATCTGTCAGGCAATGAGAATGCTGTAACTGTACTTGTCAACCGGCACCGGCGACGGGTCTTCGATTACATCAACATGATGGTCAAGGACCGGGACCTGGCCGACGATATTTTCCAGGAAACTCTTATCAAAGTAATCCGTTTCGTGAACGACGGACGATACACCGAAAACGGAAAATTTCTTTCGTGGGTACTGCGTATCGCGCACAATCAGGTGATCGACCATTTCCGACAGAAAAAACAGCAAAACCACATCTCCGAAGGCGAAGCCGGATACGACCTGCTGAACAACCGGAAACTCTCCGATTCGACGGTCGAAGACCGGATGATCTCCGATCAGATCGCCGAGGATGTTCGCAAACTGGTGGATTTCCTGCCGGCCGAACAAAAAGAAGTCGTCCTGATGCGCTACTACATGGGACTTAGTTTCAAGGAGATAGCCGACGAAACCAACGTCAGCATCAACACGGCGCTCGGACGGATGCGCTATGCGCTGATCAACATGCGCAAAATGATCGACGAAAAGCAGTTAATCTTGAGTTAAAGGCAATAATCGCCGGAGTCGGGCGTTATATAGGTACAAACGATCAAAATCAAATTGTGCCTATGGACGAAAGTTACAATGAGTACGGTTTTAATGCCGAAAGGCTGGCTGATGAAGAACTTTTCTCCAAAGAAGTAGTGGGGGAAGACAATGATCTGATTTTAGTCGACTGCCTGCTGAGAGAGGCGTTAAACAAAAAGTAAAAACCAAGGGCGCTCAATTCGGCGCCCTTTATTTTATTTATTATATTCCTTACTCGTACTCTTCAAAAAATCTAAACCGGAACGACCCCGATTCCAGGACGGTCGGGCAGCGTCACCTGCCCATCGACGATCCGGGCCCCGTCGAATCGGTCGTTCGAAATCAGCAGATTGCCGTCCAGGTCGGCCCAGTCCATCATCGGCGCCAGTTGGGCCGCCGCCGTTATAGCGCAGGAAGTCTCGGTCATACATCCGATCATCAGTTTCATTCCCAACGCCTTGGCCAACACCGCCATTTTATAGGCTTCACGCAGGCCGGTACTCTTCATCAGCTTGATGTTGATCCCGTCGTACACCCCCTCGGCACGCCGGACGTCCGGCAGCCGTTGTAAAAACTCGTCGGCCATAATCGGCAGCGGGCTTCGCTCCCGAATCCATGCCGTCTCGTCGATCATCTCTTTCGGCAGCGGCTGTTCGACGAACAGCGTATTGCGTTCGCTGAGCCACTCGATCATCTCCAACGCCTTCTCCTTATCCTTCCAACCCTGGTTGGCATCGACGCACAGCGGCTTATCGGTCACCGAACGGATGATTTCGACCAGCTCCTTGTCGTTGTCGAGCCCCATCTTCACCTTAATGACGTTATAGGGCGACGTCTCCTCCACTTTCTTGCGTACGACGTCCGCCGTATCGATCCCGATCGTGAACGACGTGTCGGGAGCTTTCTCCGGCGAGAGTCCCCATATCTTATACCACGGCTGACCGAGCAGCTTTCCGGTCAGATCGTGCAGCGCGATATCGACCGACGCTTTCGCCGCCCGGTTGTCGGGAGCCGCCGAATCGACGTATTCGAGAATTTCGTCCATTCGGAACGGATCGGCGAACTGGCCGAGATCGAGCGATCCGAGGAATTTGCAGACCGATTCCTGCGTCTCGCCGAGGTAAGGCGGCATCGACGCTTCGCCGTAGCCGATCACGCCGTCGTACTCGAGCTGCACCTGTACGTCGGGCGTATGCGTACGCGTATTGACCGCCACGGTAAACGGGTGGATCAACTTCAGATCGTACGGCTCGAACGTCAAATTCAGCTTCCCGCTACGCCCTTTTTTCGGTTTCCCCGCACAAGCGCCCAGCAGCGGCGAAGCGGCCACCCCGGCCGTAACGAGCCCCATCGCCGTGGTCTTCAAAAAGTCTCTTCTGTTCATGGTTATCGGATTGATAGGATTATCGGTTGAAATACCACGGATGGCCGGCCACCCGCGCGATACCGGGCGTTCCGATCCGGCCGACGATCCGGCTGATCGACAGGCACGGATACCCGACGAAGTCCTCCGCTTGCGGGTCGATGCTGTTGACCTTGACGCGCCCCGAAGCATGGATGAATTTTCCGTCGCCGAGATACATCGCCACATGCGTCACGCGGCCGGTCTGCGCGTTGCCGAAAAACAGCAAGTCGCCCTTGCGGCAATCCCGCCACGCTTCGGGCGCGATCTTCTCCCCGGTCAGGGCTTGCTGCGAAGCGTCCCGCGCCAGGATTACGCCATTGGCGAAATAGGCCGTCTTGACCATTCCGGAACAGTCGACCCCTTTGACCGAAGTTCCTCCCCACAGATAAGGCACTCCCATCATGCTGCGCGCCGTGCGTTCCAGGCCGTCCGGCCGCAACTCCCGGGCCGCCCATTCGGTAAAATCCTGCGTTTCGCTGCGTTTCACATAACCGGAGCGTCCGTCCGGCAGCCGGACGGCAATGAACTTCCGGTTCGTCTTACCCGCCGGATCGACCTCCAGCACCGTTCCGAGCACGAGATCGGAAACCCGGGAACCCTCCTCGTCCGGCCCAGCGTAGACGAATCCGATGTATCCGGTGTAGATAAACCGCTGTGACATCCGCCAGGACTCCATCTCACCGGGTGTTTTCAGTGCGATCGCATCGTCGTCCACCCACGAAATATAACCGTCCGGAGTCTGCACCCGATACCAGCCGCCCTGCACGTCGAGCACCCGCAACGGCGTTCCGAGGATCGCCTGGGTCGCAAACTCGGCGGCATGAGCCGGAGCGGTGCGCAGGTTGACCGACGACAGCGTGACGAGCGCCTGCGTCCGGTCGCCGAGCGCACGGGACGGCAGCAGCGTCGTATAATCCTCAAAGGCGACCCCGCCCCGCCTCAACCGCTCGCGGAGCGCACGAACGGCTTCCGGATCGTCGCACTTGCCCTTTAATATATACAGCGTATCGTTGACCTGTTCGGCCTCGATCTCGAAGACCGCCACCCGTTTGTCCGGAGCGTACCGCGCGCGCACCTGTTCCACCAGATCGCCGGCGGATTGCGCTTTCGCGCCCCAAACGGCCAGTGTCAGCGCCGCCGTCCATAAAACCTTTTTCGTTATCCTCTTCATTCTATTCGTATGTAACGTCCATGTGATAATCCCACTCGTCGAAATAGAGATTGCGCTCCGAAGTTTCCGCTTCGCCGCGTTGAAAATCCACCGGCTCGCTACGCATATGCCGTTTCGGAGGATCGAACGGATACCCGTAATCGCTGTTCACGACCAGCCGGTAGCTGTCCATGCCCGTTTTATAGAAATCGCGGACGGCCGGATCGGCGCTCGCAGCCAGTTTGCCGAACGATATATCGAGGGGCACCCACCCGACGCCTTCGTAATAAACCGATCCCCAGTCGTGCAGACCGACATGTCCCGGATGCAGCATCCAACCGCTTTCCCACCGCGCCGGAATCCCGACGCTGCGCAACATCGCGATCAGAAGCAGGCTCACCTGTCCGCAGTCGCCGTGTCCGGCATCGAGCACGTACTCGGGAATATTCGGGATCACGCCGTACTCGATCGCCCCCGCCCACGGAATGTCGTCGATCCAATCGTAAATCCGCGAAACGATCCGCACCGGATCGGTCTCGCCGCCGGCCAACTCGCGGGCCTTCCGTTCGATCCGTTCGCTGAAAACGAGGTGCGGCGGACGCTGGGCCGTATATTTGCGATAAACTTCCGAAAGGGTATCGTACGGTTCGACCCGCTTCGACAGCTCCTCCGGATCGAAATACTGCGCACGCGTCGTCACCCGGAACGCGAGCCTGAAAACGGTCGCGCTGTCGCGACGGGCCGGCTGTTCGAAACAAATGCTACGCTGCGGAGTTCCCTTCGGAGCCACGACATACCGCTCAGGCCATGCCGAAATCAGTTCGACACCGGTCTGGCGCGGCAAACCTTCCTGCGGATAGGGCAGCCAGCAACGGATCGTATCGCCCTCCGGCACGGCATCCGGTTCCACGACAAGCGTATAGCGAATCGTCATCGTCACCGGATTCGTACACATTCCCAGCGAATCGGTCGCCGCAATCACCCGCGCGGCGTGCCTTTCCCGAAAACCGATCTCCGACGAGTCGATCCGCCGCAATCCTTCCAGTTCCGGGGCCAGCAGAATCAGGTTGCCTACCGAACGGCTGAAGTAACGCTTCCGGCTGTCGATCCGCCGCATCTCCAACTTCCCGGACTTTTCCCATCGACGGATCTGCTCCGGAGATACCGTATCGGACACCCGCTGCCGGATCCGGGAGAGAATCTGTCCTTCGTTATAACAAAATTCGATACGCAAACGCCGCATGACCTCCCGCAGCGAGTCGATCGCGCGCAGCTCCTGTTCCGACGCGCCGGGTTCCGCCTCTTCCAGCAACGAGTCCAGCTGCGAAAACCGACCTTCTCCGATCAGATTCGACGCATCTTTCCGCCAATCGGATCGTCCGGCGCAGGAAACCAACGCTCCCAACAGTACCGGGCAAAAAAATTTGAACAGATTCATTCCGAAACAGTCTATATTTTCACAAAACTACGCATTTTACCGGCCAATGGCAACAAAAAACCGCCCGGAAATCGCAACCGGGCGGCCGGAGAGGTATGCGGATCACGATCAAAATACGTTAACGTTGCAGCAATCCGGCATACATCCGGTCGTAAGTCGGCGTCGGAACGCCGAGCCGTTTCCCTTCGCGCACGATGTAGCCGGTCAACGACTCCAGTTCGGTGCTGCGGTGCGCCCGGAAATCGCGCTGCATCGAGGTCGTCGTATCGGCCGGAATCCGTTCCATCTGATCGACCACCTGGGCGGCGATCCCGTCGGACAGGACGATTCCTTTGGCCTTCGCCACCGCCTGAAATTCATCGAGCAGCGCCGTGAACTGCGCCCGGTAGTCCGGGTTGCCAAGCACGCCGCCGTAAGGCTCGTCGGTATAGGAAGTCGCCGTGGCCACGGTCGAGATGAACGCAAACTTGTCCCAGACTCGCCGGGTAATATCCGGAACCAACCGGGCGCGGACTTCCGCGCCGGTAAAAATCCGCTCCAGTTCTTCGAGTCGTTCGTCCGGCCCCTGCGCGGAACCGAACAGGTAACGGTAACCGTTGGTATGTTCGGCGATACGGCCCGGCTCGACGATAAACGCAACCACATACACGCACCCGTCCCACACGGCATGTCCGGGCAGCATTCGTTTGATCTTCTCGGCGCTATCCACGCCGTTCAGAAACGGCAGGATCACCGTCCGCGGCCCGATGGCCGGGCGGATCTGCCCGACGGCCCCTTCGATATCATAGGCCTTCGTGCACAGCAGGATGTAATCCATTTCGCCAATCTCGGCGGCCGAATCGGTCGCCGCTTTCGGGCGGGCCGTAAAATTTCCCTGCTGCGACTCGACGATCAATCCCCTGCTTCGGATATTTTCGAGGGCTTGTCCGCGCGAAATAAAATAGATGTCCACTTCCGGGTCGTCCCGGTAACGGCGGGCGAGCAGACCGCCGAGAAATCCGCCGACGCCGCCCGTCCCTACGATGGCTATTTTCGTTTTCATAATCAGTCCGAACGATTTGATTTTCCGCAAAGGTAGCAAAAACCGGAGCATTTCGTTGCGAAATACGCCCCCGTCGAGAACAGTTGCCGGGTTTCGGCAAAATTACTTATCTTTGTTCTCTGTTAACCAACTAAACGAAAAAATATGCACGCATACGTATTCCCGGGTCAAGGCGCCCAATTCGTCGGAATGGGCAAAGACCTGTACGACAACGTTCCCCTTGCAAAAGAACTGTTCGAAAAAGCCAACGAAATTCTCGGCTTCCCGATCACCGATATCATGTTCGCCGGAACCGACGAACAGCTCAAGCAGACGAAAGTAACCCAGCCGGCAATCTTCCTGCACTCGGTCATCCTGGCCAAATCGCTCGGCGCGGACTTCAAACCCGAAATGACGGCCGGACACTCGCTGGGCGAATTCAGCGCGCTGGTAGCCGCCGGAGCCCTGAGTTTCGAAGACGGCCTGAGCCTGGTTTCGAAACGTGCGATGGCGATGCAGAAAGCCTGCGAACAGAATCCGTCGACGATGGCCGCCATCATCGGCCTGCCCGACGCCACGGTCGAAGAGATATGCAGCGCGATCGACGGCGTAGTCGTTCCGGCCAACTACAACTGTCCGGGACAGTTGGTAATATCGGGCAGCAACGAAGCGATCGACGCCGCCTGCGCCAAACTGACCGAGGCGGGCGCCAAACGCGCGCTGAAGCTGAACGTCGGCGGAGCGTTCCACTCGCCGCTGATGGAACCAGCCCGCGTGGAGCTCGAAGCCGCCATCAAAGCCGCTCCGTTCGCCGAACCGGTCTGCCCGGTCTACCAGAACGTCGACGCCAAACCGTACACCGATCCGGCTAAAATCCAAGCCAACCTGATCGCCCAACTGACCTCTCCGGTGCGCTGGACGCAGATCGTGCAAAACATGATCGCCGACGGAGCCACGCAGTTCACCGAACTCGGCCCCGGCAGCGTATTGCAGGGCCTGATCAAGAAAGTGGACCGCGCCGCCGTTTGCGAATCGAAGCAAACATTGTAATGTCGACCGAAAAAAACGGCTGATACTCATACGATTTTCCCGAACCGCACGTTTTACTAGTGCGGTTTTTTTATGAAATAAGAGGGCGTAAGATTTTAATATTTCGGCTAATTCGGTCGGATATATGAAAAATTTTGCGTTATTTTGCACTCAAAGAAAACCAACGCCACCATTCTAAATTTAGGAAACCGCCGTTTCCCAATTAGATAAGAATGAGTGGCTATCAGCGGACTTCGAGGCCGGCGGACCGGAACTTTCGGAATCCCGACAAAGAAAAACCTAACATCAAACCATAACAGAATTTAACCCCATGAGTTCATTACAGGAATTTTTCAATCAGCCGGAAAACGGCAAGGCCAAAGGAATCGTTCAAAAAAACAACATTCTCAAACGCAATATCATCGCCCGCATGGCGATCGAAGGAGAATGTACGCTGGCGGATCTGGCCAGGGAGCTGCATGTCAGCATCCCGACAGTCACCAAACTGGTCGAGGAACTCCTTTCCGAAAACATCATCGCCGACCGCGGCAAGATCGAAACCAGCGGCGGACGCCGGCCGAACATTTTCGGTCTGACTCATTCGGCCATCTATTTCGCCGGCATCGAAGTGAGTCGCGATCAGATCGTCATGGTGATTACCGACCTGCACAACAACATCATCCAACTGGAACACGAGCAAGATTTTATCCTCGACGACACGGAAGAATGCCTCGACAAAATCGGATCTTCGATCGACCGGTTCATAAACGACAGCAAAATAGACCGTTCGAAGTTGCTCGGCATCGGAATCTGCATTGCCGGGCGCGTGAATCCGAAAACCGGACGCAGCTACAAATATTTCACCTCGCGCGAAGAGTCGCTGAGCGAGATCATGGAAAAACGGCTCGGACACCGGGTGCTGATCGAAAACGACACCCGCGCCCGCTGCTACGGCGAATATACGAAAGGATGCACGGGTTCCGAAAAGAACATCGTTTACCTGAACCTCGCCCGTGGCGTCGCCATCGGAGTCATCATCGACGGCAACCTGTACTACGGGAAATCGGGCTTTGCCGGCGAATTCGGCCATACGCCCTATTTCGATAACGAGATCATCTGCGACTGCGGTAAAAAAGGGTGTTTGGAGACGGAAGTTTCCGGAATCGCCATCGAAAACAAGATGATCCAGCAGATCAAGAACGGACGCACCACGATCCTGATGGATAAATACCAGAAACAACATAAGATCCACATCAACGACATCATTCAGGCAGCCAAAAACGACGACACGCTGTCAATCGAACTGATCGAGGAAGCCGGCGAAAAAATCGGCAAAAGCATCGCTTTTCTGATCAATATTTTCAACCCGGAACAGGTGATCATCGGAGGCAACCTGGCCAACGCCGGCGACTACCTGATGCTGCCGCTGAAATCGGCCGTCAACAAATATTCGCTGCGGCTGGTTTACAACGACACGCTGTTCCGCACGACCAACCTCGACGACAATATCGGTTCGCTCGGCGCGGCAATGCTGATCCGCAACAAGGTGATTTCACTGTAAACGCGGCGTGCCATGACCAATCCGATGGAGAGCGAACTGATCCGCCTGCGGGCGCTCGAGCCGGAAGATGTCAACATCCTGTACAAATGGGAGAACGACACCGAAATCTGGAAAGTGAGCAACACGGTCGCCCCGTTTTCGAAACACATGCTGCGACAGTTTATCGAAAACCAGCAACGCGATATCTACGAAACCCGCCAGTTGCGGCTGATCATCGAATCGAAAGCCGACGGGAAACCCGTCGGCGCCATCGACCTGTTCGACCTCGACCCGTACAACTGCCGGGCGGGGGTCGGCATTCTGATCTACGACCAGCGCGACCAGAGGCAGGGTTACGCCTCTCATGCGGTGTCGATCGTGATCCGATACGGCTTTCAAGTGCTGAACCTCAACCAACTGTACTGCGACATTCCGTCGCAGAACATCCAAAGCCTCGCGCTATTCAAAAGCAAGGGATTTTCGGTGATCGGACTTAAAAAAGAGTGGACGAAAACCACGTCGGACTGGCAGGACGAGTACATGCTACAACTGCTAAACCCGAAAAAATGGTGACAGGTCGGGGAATTCGGCAGTAGGGCAGTAGCGCCCCGATTCCGCATCGCGCCGGCAGCAAACATGCCGCAGCCCGTTCGTAACCAATATGAAAGGAGCCTCCAGCACGCTGTTGTAACGTACCGCCTGGGCGAGCACCCGCTCGTCGAGCGGGACGTGCGGAGCTTTGCATTCCGCGACCAGACAGATCCGGCCGTCCCGACCGGTCACCGTCACATCGGCCCGTTGCCGCGTACCCGCGAGCTCCACCGGACGTTCCTGAGATACGCATGCCGCAAACGCTCCCTTCTCCTCCACCAAAAAACGAATCAGGTGCTGCCGCACCCACTCCTCGGGAGTCAGCACGAGCCACCGTTTGCGGACGCCGTCCCATATCTGCGGCGGCGCGGCATCCACCCGGAGCCTGAAAACGTAACGGGGAAAATTAAGTTGAAAAAGTCGTTCCATCTATCGATAAAAATTCGTACCTTGTACTCGATTTTTTCGAAAAAAAGTCGTCCGGCTCATATTTTCCGGCTTACAAATATAAACAAAGATTTTTCAGAGCACCGAAATCATCTGAATAAACACTTGCGATATGGGAAACAATGCTAAAAGTAAAAAGGAAGAGGCGCTTCTCTACCACTCGGAGGGGCGTCCGGGGAAGATCGAGGTAATCCCAACGAAACCTTACAGCACACAGAAAGACTTGTCGCTGGCCTACTCCCCGGGAGTGGCGGAGCCTTGCCTGGCGATCGAGGACAATCCGGACGACGCGTACAAATATACAGCAAAAGGCAACTTGGTAGCGGTAATCTCGAACGGCACTGCCGTGCTCGGGCTGGGCGATATCGGGGCGATGGCCGGTAAACCGGTCATGGAAGGCAAAGGGCTGCTCTTTAAAACCTTTGCGGATATCGACGTATTCGACATCGAAGTCGATACGAAAGACACCGACCAGTTCATCGAAACCGTCAAAAACATTTCGGTCACGTTCGGCGGGATCAACCTGGAAGACATCAAAGCGCCCGAATGTTTCGAGATCGAAGAACGCCTGAAAGAGGAGCTGTCGATCCCGGTGATGCACGACGACCAGCACGGCACCGCGATCATTTCGTCGGCGGCGCTGCTCAACGCGCTCGAAATCGCAGGCAAGAAGATCGAAGAGGTACAGGTAGTGGTCAACGGGGCCGGCGCGGCCGCCGTATCCTGCGCGAAACTCTACATCGCGCTGGGCGTAAAGCCCGAGAATGTGATCATGTGCGACAGCAAAGGGGTCATTTCGGTACGCCGCCAGAACCTGAACGCGGCGAAAGCCAAATTCGCCACTACGCGCGAGGTCGATACGCTCGAAGAAGCCCTTGTCGGAGCCGACGTATTCCTCGGCTTATCGGTAGCCGACGTGCTGACGCAGGAAATGGTACGCAGCATGGCCGACAACCCGATCGTATTCGCGCTGGCCAATCCGAATCCGGAAATCTCATATGACAACGCGATGGCCGCCCGCGAAGACATCATCTTCGCAACCGGACGCTCGGACTATCCGAACCAGGTCAATAACGTACTCGGATTCCCGTACATTTTCCGCGGAGCGCTCGACGTGCGCGCCACCAAGATCAACGAGGAGATGAAGATCGCCGCCGTGCGGGCGCTGGCCGCATTGACCAAGGAGCCGGTGCCCGACATCGTAGCGGCCGCCTACAACGACAACAATATTTCGTTCGGACGCGAATACCTGATCCCCAAGGCGCTCGACCCGCGGCTGATCTCCACCATCTCGGTCGCCGTGGCCAAAGCGGCTATCGAATCGGGCGTCGCGCGCAAAACGATCACCGACTGGAAAGCGTACGCTACCGAACTGGACAGCCGTATGGGGCGCGACGATAAGCTGATGCGCGCCATCCGCTCGAAAGTAGGCACCGCCGCGCCGCGCCGGATCGTCTTCAGCGAAGGCGACCGCCTGACCACGATCAAGGCCGCCGTTCACCTGGCCAACGAAAACCTCGCTATCCCGCTGCTGGTCGGCGACCGTGCGAAGATCAATACGCTGCTGAAGGACAACCACCTGACGCTCGACCCGAAATGCATCGTCGACTTCCGCAGCGACCGCGAAGAAGCGCGCCGCAGCCGCTACGCAGCGCTGCTGTATAACAAGGTAAGCCGCAAGGGCGTCCGGATGCACGAGGCGATCGAATACATGATGCGCCGCGACTGGTTCACGCTGATGATGGTCGCTTCGGGCGACGCCGATACGTCGATCCTCGGCTATACGCACCGCTACACCGAAGCGCTGAATCCGGTACGCCAGATCTTTACGACGAACAGCAACACGACGCTCGCGGCGATGGAGATCGTTACGACCAAGCGCGGACCGATGTTCTTCGCCGACACGGCCGTCAACCCGAGTCCGACCGTCGAAGACCTGGTCAACATCGTACTGATGGCTGCCCAGACCGTCCGCAATTTCGGTATCGAACCGGTGATGGCAATGCTGTCGCACTCGAATTTCGGAACCGACACCGAACCGCTCGCGGCCAAAATCTCGAAAGCCGTGGAAATCCTGCACTTCCAGTATCCGGAATTGCTGGTCGACGGCGAGATGAAAGCCGACATCGCGTTGAACAAGAAAGCCCGCAACGAAATCTACCCGTTCAACAAGCTGGGCGACCGCGAGATCAACGTGTTGATCTTCCCGAACCTGTCGTCCGCGAACATTTCGTACAAGATGATGGAGATCCTCGGCGGCGCTGAAATCAACGGCCCGATCCTGATGGGACTGAACCAGTCGTGCGTACACCTGATCCCGGAAGTGGCCAGCACCCGATCAATCCGCAACCTGAGCGTCATCGCCGCTGCGGAAACGATCCAGCCGAAATAGCCGGAAAACGCTCGTTTTTAAAAATAGCCGCCGATCATTTTTACCCGGCGGCTATTTTTGTATATTTGCATGTCGGGGTGGCTGCATCTCGATCTTGATTTTATCCGGAAATATTATGAAATACAGCCTCATTATCTCCTTCTCGCTGCTGTGCCTGCTTCGCGCCGGCGGACTGCAGGCGCAAACCGAACTGCAGGACCCGACCCGCACCTCTTCCCGCAGCGAAATGCCGGGCATTCAAATCGGCAGTTACAACAGCCGCGAACTGGCGCTGACCGAAAACGATAAGGAATCGCTCTACATGCAGCGGCTGAACGGAAAATGGCAGGTAAAAACCTATCGTTCGGAAACGGAAATAGACACGACGCTCACCGCGCCGGCGACGGACGTTTCGGCATGGGAAAGCGTCACGATTCCCGAAAAAGAGGGCAACGGAGCATGGGCGGCCGTCTACCGTACCGAGTTCACGATGCCTTTCAAATGGATCGACCGTGAAATATTCGTCCGGCTCGACGCCGTCAGCCGCGCTTATTACGTCTATGCGAACGGGCATCTGGCCGGTTATCACGCGGATTCGAAAACGCCGGCCTATTTCGATATTACGCCTTACGTCGCGGACGGGAAAAACACGCTGGCCGTGATCGCCTACGCCCATCCGGTTTCGACGACGCTTGAGAATCAGATCAAAACGCCGGGCACCTGCATCGAAGGCGACGTCTCGGTCATCGCGCAGCCCAAAGTCCGCATCCGCGACTTCGTGGCCGACACCCGTTTCGCAACGGACGGCAACGGACTGTTCAGTTTCGGGGCGATCGTAAAATCGCACCTGCTGAATCCCAAAGAGGTGATCGTTTATTACGAACTGATTGCGCCGGACGACAGCACGGTGATCGCGCACGGCAAGCGGGACGCCCGTTTCCACCTGCGGGCCGAAGACACCGTCCGCTTTTTCGCCAACCTACCGGACATCCAGTCGTGGAGCCACGAAAGTCCGAAGCTCTATACCGTCGCACTGAAATTGCAGCACGAAGGCCGCTTTACCGAATATACGAAGGTGAAAATCGGATTCCGCGACGTTTCGTTCGACGAAAAAGGGCTGAAGATCAACGGACGTCCGGTCGAGCTCCGCGCCGTCGATTACGATTGTCCCCCGGATGCGAATGCCTGGCGCAGGGACTTCGCCGCATTCAAAAAGAGGGGCATCAACTGCGTCCGGGTCAAAAATTACCCGCAAAACGACCGGTTTTACGAACTGGCCGACAGCTACGGCCTGTATATCTGCAACCGGGCGAACATCGACGCCCGTCTGAGCGGCAGCTCGCTCGAAACGGGCGGCACGCCGGCCAACGATCCGCTGTGGGAAAACGCCTATGCCGACCGCGTAATGAATATGTACTACACATCGCAGAACCATCCGTCGGTGCTGCTGTTCTCGCTCGGCGAACAGGGAGGGCGCGGTTACAACATGTACGAAGCCTACCGCCGGCTGAAAGCGGTCGAAAAGAAACGCCCGGTGATTTACGAAGGAGCCGGCGCGGAGTGGAACAGCGACCTGGTGGTCGGCAAACCCGGCGGACGCAACGCGTCGGACGACCGTTACACGGTCTTTTTCGCTTCGCCCGAGTCTTTCAACGAAAAACAGTCGCCGCTGGGCGCGACCGCGATCGCGGCCGGAACGGCTCCGGGCAAAGTGGAGATCCGCAACGGCTGTACGATCGCCGACCTGAAAAACTTCCGGGTCGGCTATACGATCGTCGCCGGCACGAAACGAATCGTCAAGGAAGGCGTCTGCAAAGCCGACATCCCGGCCGGGGAAACCGCCCTGGTGGATATTCCGCTCGACGGCGTCAAACCGGGCAAATATACGCTGACCGTCTACGTCGCACATAAAGACAATACGCCACTGGCGCCGGACGGAGAGCGCATCCTCGAACAAACCCTGCCGTTGGAAATTCCGAAAACGGCAAAATGACAAGCAATTCCATCCTGCGGTAAAACGGCAGCGGCATGGTAGTTGAACGGTGGATTCCGTTCCTTCACGTCGGGAGTCATCCTGCATGAAACAACTGAAATTATGTATATCACGCTCGCAATCCTGGTACTGTCGGCCGTCTTTTTTATGAACGGCCGGGTACGTTCCGACCTGGTAGCGCTGTGCGCGCTGCTGGGCCTGCTCGTTTTCCAAATACTGACCCCCGAAGAGGCGCTGGCCGGATTCGCCAACCCGATCGTCATCATGATGATCGGGCTGTTCGTCGTGGGCGGCGCGATTTTCCAGACCGGACTGGCCAAAATGGTCAGCAGCCGCATCCTGGGATTGGCCGGCAACAGCGAACTGAAACTGTTCATCCTTGTCATGCTGGTCACTGCGGCCATCGGCGCCTTTATAAGCAATACGGGAACCGTCGCGCTGATGCTCCCGATCGTGGTGAGTCTCGCAGCCAATGCGAACATGAACGTCAGCCGCGTACTGATGCCGCTGGCATTCGCAAGCAGCATGGGCGGTATGCTGACGCTGATCGGGACCGCCCCGAACCTCGTTATCCAGAACGTACTGACCGACGCGGGCTACCAGCCGCTGACCTTCTTTTCGTTCACTCCGGTCGGCCTGGTATGTATCCTGACCGGAATCATCGTGCTGATCCCGCTGAGCCGATGGTTCCTCGGCCCGAAAAAAGAGAAAAAACAGCAACGGCAGACCGGAAAATCGCTCGGCGAACTGGTCCGCGAATACCAACTCGCCGACAGCTTGTTCCGGGTCAGGGTATCCGCCGGCTCTCCGGCCGGAGGACAAACGGTGCGGGAACTGGGCATCCAACAGCAATACGACCTCAACCTGGTCGAAATCCGCCGAATCCAATCGCCCCAATCGCATTTCCTGAAATCGGTCAGCCAGCAGTTGGCCGACCCCGATACGACGCTCCGCGACGGGGATATCCTCTACTTGATGGGGCTTTTTGAAAACGTGCAACGATTCGCCGCCGACTGCCGGCTCGAACTGATGGACACCCATACGACCGAACAACGCACCGAAGGCAAACCAGGCACGCTCGATTTCTACGACATCGGGATCGCCGAGATCCTGCTGCCGCCGACCTCCCGGCTGGTCAATACGCCGGTCGGCGAATCCGGATTGCGCGAACAGTACGACGTCAACGTACTGGGCATCCGCCGCAAGAACGAATACCTGCTCTCCGGCCTGAAAGACACGAAAATGCACTCCGGGGATATCCTGCTCGTACAGGGCGCGTGGCACGACATTTCGCGTCTGGACGGCGAACCGTCGGAATGGGTCGTCCTGGGGCAGCCGCTGGCCGAAGCGTCCCGGGTAACGCTGGATTACAAAGCGCCGCTGGCCGCGGCGATCATGGTGCTGATGATCGCCTGCATGATGTTCGACTTCATCCCGATCGCCCCGGTCACGGCCGTGATGATCGCCGCCGTGCTGATGGTGCTGACCGGCTGCCTGCGCAACGTGGAAGCCGCTTACAAAACGATCAACTGGGAAAGCATCGTACTGATCGCGGCGATGCTGCCGATGTCCGTCGCGCTGGAAAAAACGGGAGCGTCGGAGCTGCTCTCGCGACAGCTCGCCCAGGGATTAGGCAGCTACGGGCCGGTCGTTCTGCTCGCAGGCGTCTATTTCACCACCTCGTTGATGACGATGTTCATCAGCAACACGGCCACGGCCGTGCTGCTCGCGCCGGTCGCTCTCCACGCCGCCGTAGAGATCGGGGCGAGCCCCTATCCGTTCCTGTTCGCGGTCGCGGTGGGAGCGAGCATGTGTTTCGCCTCGCCGTTCTCTACGCCGCCCAATGCGCTGGTCATGCAGGCCGGACAATATGCGTTCAAAGATTACATCAAAGTCGGCCTACCGTTGCAGGTCATTATGGGGATCATAATGATCCTAATACTCCCGCTGCTGTTCCCGTTCTGACCGAAATCATAAAAAGCGACCGTCCCTTTTACCGGGACGGTCGTTCGATTTTCCACTCTGACAAAAAAGCACGATTCCGCATAAATCCGGTCGGCCCGTTTCGCGCCGCCGGGCGACAGCCCGTTAGATCGGCCCCATAGCGATCGTTTCGCCGCTTTCGTGCCATTTGTCGACTTCGAATCCGTTGCCGCGGAAGGGCGGCGACAGGATCCCGCCGATATTCACGTGCAGCGTCAACATATTGCCGGCAGTCAGCGGCCCGGACAGTCGCGACGTATAAAGTCTTTTCCTCCCCGTTGTCGAGAATCATGCGGATCACGATTTGAGGCGCATCGCCAGACGGAAACACCTCTACGGAATTATAAGCGCTCATGCGGTCCGGCGCAAAGCGCAGCGGAATCAGCACCGTCTTCGTCGAATTGGAAGGTTCGACGGTATACAGGTCGAGGCTTTCGGCGATGGAACCCATCAGCGCGCTCATCGTATCGATAGCGGCGGCAAACGGAACATTATCCTTCGGACGCAGCATAATGCCGATTCCGGCAACCTCGCGCTCCTGCTCCACATCGATGCTGCCGGTTCCGATCTCCTCCTCGGTTGCAAAAACGAAATTGTTAACGCGGTGGTAAACCGTATCGCCGGAGTATTGCCTGAGCGAAAAAAACTGCCGCGACAGATCGGCGCTCAGCGACAGCCGGGAAACACGGACGACCGGACAACCGACCGCCGTATCGACCGGATTTTGGAATAGTTATTGATAACGGATAACAAACGAAATAGCAGGCGCTCCGGGCCGCGCCGTTCCGAACGCGGCCCGGAACCGCCTGCCGGCATCGGAATGTAAAATGGCTCGACGCCCGGAAAAACTTTGCAGCCAACCGGGCGGACACGATCGTCAAACACAATAAAACACGGCATATCAAGATGTTAAAAGAAAGCTTCGTCTTCATGTTCATCTCCTCGTTCATGGCGTTGTTTCCGGTGGCGAATCCCGTGGGCACCGGATTCATCATCAACGGGTTCTTGTCGGGACTGGACCGTTCGGAGAGAAGATCCATCGTCCGGAGGATTGCCGTCAACTACCTGCTGATCGGGATCGGCAGCCTGGCGATCGGGCACTTCGTACTGTCCCTGTTCGGACTGTCGCTGCCTATCGTTCAACTGGGAGGAGGTCTTTTGATCTGTAAAACGGCCCTGCAATGGCTCGGCGATTCGGATGCTTCGACAGGCAGCGCGCCGGACAAGCCCGTCGACCCGATCAGCGTACGCAACCTGGAATCCCGGGTATTTTACCCGATCACCTTTCCGATCAGCATCGGACCCGGCAGCATATCCGTCATTTTCACCCTGATGGCGTCGGTCAATATCAAGGACGGCCTGGGAAAGATCATCATAAACTATGCGGTCATCGCGTTCGTCATCTTCCTGATGTGTCTGATCCTGTACGTCATCCTGTCGCAGGGACAGAAAATCACGAAGAAAGTAGGGGTCACGGGCACGATGATAATCAATAAAATGGTCGCATTCTTCACGTTCTGCGTCGGCATCCAGATCATCGCGGAAGGCGTCGAGAAAATATTCCACCTCAGCCTGTCGTAAACCAACCGGAAAACAACAAACGCTTAAACATAAAAACCATGAATTCGAGCATCCTGATAAACAACGTCGAGATCTTCGACGGAACGAACGAGGCCACCGTCCGAGGAAATGTTCTGGTCAAGAACGGCCTGATCGAAAAAATAACGCAGGAGTCCGTCCCGGTCGACCCGGGCGGCGACACCATCGTGCTGGACGGAAAAGGACGGTTTCTGATGCCCGGGCTGATCGACGCGCACTGGCACGCCTACCTGTGCTGCAACACGATGATGGGACTGCTGACCGAAGACGTCTCCTTTTCGCACCTGACGGCAGGACAGGAGGCCGGGGCGACCCTGCTACGGGGTTTCACGACCATCCGGGATGCGGGAGGCCCCGTTTTCGGACTCAAACGGGCCATCGACACCGGCGTCCTGCAGGGCCCGAGAATCTATCCCAGCGGCGCCATGATCTCCCAGACGTCGGGACACGGCGACTTCCGGATGATCTACGAACACGGTCATACGGGCTGCGGCTGCGAAATGGCCCACGTCGAGGAGATCGGGGCCTCGCGCATTGTCGACGGTCCCGATGCCGTCACGGCGGCGACGCGCGAAAACCTGAGGCAAGGAGCCTCTCAGATCAAACTGATGACCGGCGGCGGCGCGGCATCGCTCTACGATCCGCTGGACGTAACCGAATTTTTCGAAGAGGAGATCCGCGCGGCGGTGAGGGCGGCCGAAGACTGGGGCACGTACGTAATGGTGCACGTTTACAATCCCCGGGGCATAGCGAGGGCCATCAAAGCCGGGGTCAGAAGCATCGAGCACGGCCACCTGATCGACGAACCTACGATGAAACTGCTGGCCGACAGCGGCGCTTGGCTCAGTATGCAGGCCTTCACCGTCGAAGACAATACGTATCCTTCGCCCGTTCAACAAGCCAAACACCTGCAGATCTGCAACGGGACGGACCGCGCATACGAACTCGCCAAAAAGTACAATGTGAAACTGGCCTGGGGAACGGATCTGCTGTTCAATCCGGCCCATACGAAAAACCAGAATCACGGGATCGTAAAATTACAAAAATGGTTTTCCAACTTCGAAATCCTGAAAATGGTCACTTCCGACAACGCCCGCCTGCTGGCGATGTCCGGAGCCCGAAACCCGTATCCGGGCAAACTCGGCGTCGTCGAAGAGGGCGCGCTGGCCGACCTGCTGCTGGTCGAAGGAAATCCTCTACAGAACGTCGACCTGCTCGGAGATCCCGGGAACAACTTCAGCGTCATCATCAAAAACGGCGTCGTCTATAAAAACAAACTACAAGACGGCCCGGCATCCGGCAACCGTTAAAACTCGATATATGATCAGACAACCTGTACTATACGCCATCCTACTCGTTTTTCCCCTTTTCGGCGCATCCGCTCAGGAACCGGGTCTTCCGGTCAGCTTCGAGCAGGCCGTCGAAATGGTGAACCGGGACAACAAGAGCATCCGGATCGCCGAGCAGGGACTGGACTGGGCCAAAAGCGAACGCCAGCGGCTGAACTCTTTCTGGTATCCGAGAATTTCGGCCAGCGGAGCCTACGTGCACATGGCGAACGACATCGAAGTCAAGGAATCGCTGTCGGCGTTCACCGATCCGGTCAAGGATTTCATCCACTCGATCGACCCCGGCGAACAGATCATCACTTCGCTGCTGAACAACCTCGGCAGCCACTCGTTCAGCGTCCCGCTGGCCCCCCGGAACGTCTCTACGATCGACGCGACAGTCGCGCTTCCGATCTTTACGGGCGGCAAGCGCATCTACGCCGGCAGAATCGGGAAATCCATGGTCGGCGCAGCCGAGGTGAACCGGAAGCAAGTAAGCGCCGATCAACAAGTACTGCTGGTCGAAACTTATTTCGGCGTGCGGCTGGGACAAAAAATCGTCGAAGTCCGCCAGCAGACCTACGACGCCCTCGAACAGCATTTCCAAAATGCCCTGAAGCTCGAGGCCACCGGTATGCTGACCAAAACCGAACGCCTGCTTTTCCAGGTAAACAGGGATGAAGCCAAACGCGAACTGGAAACGGCGGTAAAGGATCTGAGCGTAGCGCAGAACGCGTTCAAAACGCTCGTCCAGATCGAAACGGACGAAAACATCCTGCCGGTTTCGCCGCTGTTCATCAACGAATCCCTGCCTGCGCTCGACTATTTCAAAAGCCTGGTAGGTCGGGACAACTACATCGTCCAGGGCCTGGGCATCCAGCAGGATATCCAGCAAAACCAGATAAAAATAGCGAACTCGGCCTACATGCCCGCGATCGAACTGTTCGGAAAACAGACCCTCTATTCGTCCGGCATCCGGAAAAACCTGGTGCCCCGGTCGCTGATCGGGGTGGGGTTTACCTGGAACCTTTTCGACGGCCTGGGTCGCGAAAAGCAAATCCGCCAGGCGAAGATCAACCACCGCATTCTGACCGTCGAGAAAGAGAAAGCCGCCGACGACCTGACACTGGCGGTCGATAAATTCTACAACCAGACGCAAACCGCGCTGGACAACGTTACCGCCCTGCAAACTACCGTCGAGATGAGCCGGGAGATCGTCCGGGCCCGGCACAAGTCTTTCCAGGAAGGCATGGCCACCCCCACCGAAGTCATCGACGCGGAACTGCTGCTGTCGAAAGTGAGGGTCGCGATCCTGATGGCCTACTACCAGTTCGACACGGGGCTCATCAACCTGTTGGCCGTCTGCGGGATACCGGAGTCGTTCGATCAGTACAGCCGGAACGGAAAAGACGAAACGTCCCTGACGGACCGGCGAACCGACGCTGTAAACGGAACGATAAACAATTAACCATATCATGATGAACAAGAGTAAAAAATACATAGCGATCGCCTTCGTCGTCGTTTTAATCGTCGTCGTGATCGTATCCACGGTCGGCATTCTGTCGCTGAAGAACAAACCCGAGATCCTGCAAGGGCAGGCGGAAGCTACGGAGATCCGGATCTCCGGCAAACTCCCCGGACGCATCGACAAGTTCCTGGTCGAAGAGGGACAGGACGTCCTCAAAGGGGATACCCTGGTGGTAATCAACAGTCCGGAAATCGTGGCGAAATACGACCAGGTCGATGCGATCAAGAACGCGGCGGTCTACGAAAATCAGAAAATCGAAGAAGGCACCCGCAAGCAGATCGTCGAATCGGCCTACCAGCTCTGGATGAAGAGCAAATCCGACCTCGAACTGGCGACGACCACCTACAACCGCATTTCGTCCCTCTACCGGGACAGCGTGGTCACTTCCCAGCGGAAAGACGAAACGGAAGCGATCTACAAAGCGGCCTTGGCCGGCGAACGCGCCGCCTTCCAGCAATACCAGATGGCTCTGGACGGCGCCCGCAAGCAGGATCGGGAGAGTTCCCAGTCTATGGTCGACGCCGCCCGGAGCACGGTGCAGGAAGTGGCCGCGCTGCTACAGGACGCCCGGCTCACGGCCCCCGAATCCGGCCAGATCGCCGTGATCTACCCCAAGCGGGGCGAACTCGTCGGCCCCGGCACGCCCATCATGTCGCTGGTCGTCCTCGAAGACGCCCACGTGGTGCTGAACGTACGGGAAGACCTGATGCCGCATTTCCGGATGAAAGGAAAATTCAAGGGAGACGTGCCCGCGCTGGCCCGGAAAGGGATCGAATTCGAGATATACTACATCAGCCCGCTGGGCAGCTATTCGACCTGGAAATCGACCAAACAGGTCGGCAGCTACGACATGAGGACGTTCGAGATCAAAGCCCGGCCGACCGCGCCGCTGACGGATCTCCGGCCCGGAATGTCGGTTCTGGTAAACCTCAACGCACAGTAAACGTACAATGAACCGCACTCAGGGAGCATTTTACCGGGTCGTCCGACGCGAGTTGGACCGGATGGTATCCCGAAGGCTTTACTTCGGGGTCTGCATCGCGCTGCCCCTGTTCTGCATCTTGTTTATGACCACGATCTTCGGCAGCGGACAAATGGAAAACATCCCGATCGGTATCGTCGACCTCGACCAGACAGCCACCTCGCGGCAAATTTCGCGTACCATCGCGACAGTTCCGACTTCCCGCGTAACGGCCCGCTACGCAGACGCCAAGGCGGCGCGCGACGCCGTGCAAAAAAAGGAGATATACGCCTACGTAGTGATCCCGCACAACTTCGAATCGGATCTGCTGGGAGGTCGAAACGTCGCGCTGCCCTATTACTACCATTTCGCCTTGCTGAGCGTGGGGATCGAACTCCACAGCGCCTTCGAAACGGTACTGGCGAACCTATCCGTCGCGCCGGTCGCCGCGGCGGGAATCGGGCAGGGCGCGTCGGAACGCCGGATCGAAAGCTTTATCCTGCCCGTCAACCTGCAGGCCCATCCGCTTTTCAATCCGTCGCTGGACTACTCGATCTACCTGACGAACCCTTTTTTCTTCGTTTTGTTCCAGATCGTCATCCTACTGGTGACCATGTACGTTCTGGGCAGCGAAATAAAATTCAAAACGGCCGCCGACTGGCTCGAAACGGCGGATGCGAATATCTTCACCGCCGTCACGGGCAAACTGCTGCCCTACACGGCGATCTTTATCGCGATGGGCATACTGGGCAACTTCGTCATGTTCGGCATCGCGGGCCTCCCGTTGGGCACGGGTTTTCTGCCCGTCAATCTGGCGACCGCCCTGTTCATCGTGGCGACGCAGGCGTTCGGCGTCTTCATATTCTCGCTTTTCCCGGCGCTGAGCATCATCATCAGCATAGCCTCGATGGTCGGATCGCTCGGCGCGACGCTGTCCGGAGTAACGTTCCCGGTACCGTACATGTACGCCCCCATCTACTACCTGTCGTTCCTGTTTCCCGTCAGGCATTTCGTCGAAATCAACCAGAACATCCTGTACGGGGATTACGGTTTCGCCTATACCTGGCAGAACGCGAGCTGCCTGTTCGTCTTCATGTTGGCGGCGCTGCTGATGCTGCCGCACCTGAAAAGAGCCATACTGAGTCGTAAATATGAAAACATCGAATAAAATAAAAGGGGGCCTGACGGTCATCGCGACCTACGTGACCAGGGAGTTCAAAACCATCGCGACAAGCTATTCGATCCTGTTGGTCATGATCGGGGGGATATTCATTTACGGCCTGCTTTACAACTACATGTACGCGCCCAACCTGATCCGCGACGCGCCGGTCGCCGTCGTCGACCGTTCGGGAACCCCGTTGAGCCGGGAGTACGCGCGCCTGCTGAACGCCTCTCCGCAGGTCGAAATATACAGCTACGCGCCGGACATGCCGAGCGCGAAAATCATGATGGAGACGAACCGGGTCGTCGGGATCATCTTCATTCCGGAAGACTTCGAAAGCAGGGTAGGCCGCGGCGAGCAGGCCGTTTTCCTGGCCTACGGCAACACCAGCGCATTCCTGAACTTCGCCTCCGTCGAAGAAGCGGCCGCAGGCGCGATGGAAGAACTGGACTCCAGGCACCGTCCCGACATGGTCGTATTCGTGCCGCCCGCAGCCCTCTACGCGATGTCGCAGACCCAGTCGATCGACATCGTCGGAACGCCGCTCTACAACCCGACCGAAGGTTACGGCAGCTACCTGATCCCGGCCGTACTGATCGTCATCCTCTTCCAGACCCTGATGATGGTCATCGGAATGATCTCGGGTAAGGAGCGCTACACCGGTTCCATCCTGTACTATTCGCGGCACGGACTCGGCTTTGGCCGGATGGCCGGCGTCGTGCTGAGCAAGACCTTTACATACTGCATCCTCTACGCCGTATTCGCCTACTTTTTAATCGGCCTGCTGCCGGAGATATACAGCATTCCCGATATCGGGAACCGCCGGGATATCGTCATGCTGCTGATCCCGTTCTTGCTGGCGACCTGTTTTTTCGGGCTGACCGGATCGCTTTTCTTTGCAGACTCCGAGAGTCCGATCCTGATGATTACCTTCTTCTCGGTCGGCCTGATCTTTCTGTCCGGCATGTCGTACCCGCTGGAACTGATGCCGTGGTACTGGCAGGCCGCCCATTTCGTGATTCCGGCCTCCCCCGGCGTTCTGGCGTTCATCAAACTGAACTCCATGGGAGCGGGTATGGCCGATATCGAACGCGAATACGTGACGCTGTGGATTCAGTGCATCGTGTATTTCATTTCGGCCTGCCTGGCGTTCCGGTACAACATCCGCAAAGCGATACGCAACCGGCCGGCCGGCGCGCGCGCTGCTTCTCGGAACGACGTCCCTACGCCGGCTCCGGCAAAAGGCATCGCGGAACCGGCGTCCGTCGAAAATACGGTCGAATAAAATTCGGACGGTTTACCGTTTCTTCGACTTCAAAAAACGGTTGGCCAAATACCTACGGACAGGCTCATCGTACAATTTCAAACAAATATATGCCAGCAGGATGCTTCCGACGACTACGGCCAGGGCTCCGGGCAGCGACTCGCCGAACGTAAGCTCTTCGTTCTTGACCCATCCGTAATAAAGGTAAATAAACGGATAATGCACCATATACAAAGGATAGGATATATCTCCCAGGAACTTACAAACCCGGTTCGTATATCGGTCGGTAATTTTGCCGGAGGCTCCCCAGTAAACGATCAGCGGGAAAAACAGGGCGAAACAAACCGTATCGTACAAACCGTTCATCCACAGGCGATCGGCTCCGCCCAGGCGCGGAACGGCCAGCAGAATAATCACGAGCAGGCTGCACTTCCAAAAGGCCCCCCTGACACGGGCCGGCCTGAAAACGCGGGACAGAAGCAACCCGGCGGAGAAAGCGTACAGCAAACGAAAAAATCCTCCCGTAAACTCCGTCCCGGTCAACGAAAACCCGGCGCAAATATCGCCGTAAGGCCCGAAGATGCTAAAAGCGGCCAGGCCGCATCCGGCCGCGACGACCAATACCGCAAGGGCCTTCGTAGAAAATTTACGGATAATCAAAGCATACAAAATATTGCCGATATATTCGAAAAACAGCGACCAGCTCGGCCCGTTCAGCGGATACATCTCCCCCAGGCCCCGGATTTCGGTGCCGGGCGTAGCCGGGATCAACAGCGCATTGACGAACGTGGCCAGCAACAGGGCCGCGACCGTCACCTTCGTAACGTCCCACACCGGACATCCCTGGAAATAAAACATGACCGCCCCAATCACAGCCCCCATGACGACCATCGGGTGAAGGCGTATGACCCTGCGTTTGATGAAATCCTTCACGGTCATCGTTTTCCAGCGGTCGTCGTAAGCATAGCCAATGACAAAACCGGACAGAATAAAGAAGAAATCGACAGCCAGATAACCGTGGTTGATCTTTTGATCCAGATGACTCGTCGCATAGGCTTCGAATATATGAAACCATACGACCATAATGGCGGCCACGCCGCGCAATCCGTCGAGGATCATGTAATGCGGTTTCGTGTCTCCGAAAGCCGCGGAAGATATCGGTGTTTTCGACATGAATGAATTGTATTCGGATTTCGTATTTATTTCTTTTGTAAATCTCGATGCTTTCCGGTTTTCGCGTCCGTTTACCTTCCGGCCGCACGGGGCTTTCTTTTTCCCGGGCACTCCCCATGTATGCTTCAAATATACAACAAAATAGCCTTACACATAGCTCCGACCGTCTTTTTTTGTTAAAATAGCTTTGGCCGGTCCAATCCGGCTCTTTTCCCGAAAGAAAACTTCGCATCGGCCCGGCAGTCGTTTTAACGGCGTTCTTTCCCTTCCTCCGGATGTTCCCGGCGACAAGCTTACGGGCAATAAAAAACCTACGAATCAATGACTCGTAGGTTTACTTTCATACAACAAATTCAGCGGAGAGGACGGGATTCGAACCCGTGGAGCCAGTTGCCCAGCTCGGCAGTTTAGCAAACTACTGGTTTCAGCCACTCACCCACCTCTCCGTGGCCATAGCCTGAAATAATTACCGTGCAAAAGTATGGTTTACTTTTCAAAAACGCAAATCTTTTTTCGACGCGCGGAAAAATAAATCCCTAAAGTTCCGGACGGTCCCCGGCAGACCGGCTTTTTCGGAACGACTGCCCGTGCGTCACCGCACCCGACTCGCCGGACAAATCGCCCTCCGATCTAAAAAATAAATTTCGAACTGATCTCCCGATAATCGTGCACCCGTTCGATGACGTCGGCAAAAATGTCGGCCACGGTCAGCACGGTAAATTTCGAGGTATCTTCGTCTTTTTTCAGCGGAATCGTATCCGTTACGATCACTTCCGACAGTGCGCTGTTATTGATTCGGTCGTAGGCCGGCCCCGACAGTACCGGATGCGTCACGGCGGCGCGGACGCTCGAAGCGCCGAGCTCCATGAACATATCGGCCGCTTTGGTAATCGTGCCCGCCGTATCGATCATGTCGTCCATGATGATGATATTCCGGTCTTTGACCTCGCCGATCGCCGTAATTTTCCCTACGACGTTGGCCTTTTCGCGCTGCTTGTGGCAAATGATCATCGGCGCGTTCAAGTGCTGCGAATAAGCGTTCGCCCGTTTGGCCCCCCCCATGTCCGGCGCGGCGATCGACAGGTTTTCGATATTCAGATTTTTAATGTAGGGAACGAATATGCCGCTCGCATAGAGATGATCGACCGGGATATCGAAAAATCCCTGAATCTGGTCGGCATGCAGGTCCATGGTCATGATCCGGTCGACGCCGGCGGCGCGCAACAGATTGGCAACCAATTTGGCTCCGATCGAAACCCGCGGACGGTCCTTGCGATCCTGCCGCGCCCAACCGAAATAGGGCATCACGGCGATCACCCGGTGCGCCGACGCCCGGTGCGCCGCATCGATCATCAGCAACAGTTCCATCAGATTGTCTGCAGGCGGGAAGGTCGACTGCACGATAAAAACGGTGCATCCCCGGATGCTTTCGTCAAACGCGGGCTGGAATTCGCCGTCGCTGAACTCCAAAACCTGGGAATCGCCCAGATCGACCCCGAAATTCGCAGCGATCTTCTCGGCCACGTAACGGGAACCACGGCATGAAAAAATTTTAAGCTTGTGAATTGCCATTATCTGAAGAATTTCATTTGCGCGCAAAGGTACGCCAATTTCGTGGAAAAAGGGGGATTAATTTTAACTTTTTATTCATAAAATATCGGAATCCGGCGCAAAAAGGCTGGGCGACAAATCCGAACGGTTTCATTCCGTATCCCCGACCGTCTCCAAACAATGTCCGATAAAATCGAGTACATCGTCCCGCCCGGTCTTTTTTTCGGAAGAGGTACGGAACACCGGCGGCAGCTCTTCCCATGTTTCCAGCATTTTCCGGCGGAATTTCGCCATATTGGACGACGTGCGGTCATCGGACTGTTTGTCGCATTTGGTGAATATCAACCCGAACGGCACGCCGTGTTCGCCGAGCATCCGGATAAAATCGAGGTCGATCTTCTGCGGATCGAGCCGGGAATCGATCAGCACGAACAGGAAAACCATCGCCTCCCGTTTCTGCACGTAATCGGTAATCAGCTTCGAGAACTCCCCGCGCTGGTTTTTCGAAACGCGCGCATAGCCGTATCCGGGCAAATCGACCAGATACCACTTCGCATTGATTTTAAAATGATTGATCAACCGGGTTTTACCGGGAGTCGAGGAAACTTTGGCCAATCCCGGACGATCGGTCAGCATGTTGATCAGCGACGATTTGCCGACGTTCGAGCGGCCGATCAGCGCAAATTCCGGCAAACCGTCCGTCGGACATTGGCTCAACTTCTGGCTGCTGACAGTAAAAACGGCGGAAGAGATGTGCATACGGACTGATTTTTTACAAAGGTAACGAAAAATCCGGGTTTCGCACGCCCTGCCCGCCGGAGGCGGAACACCGCTGCGGATTATTTTTTATCTTTGCACGTGACACGCCGGACCGTTCCCCGGATAAACGGGACGGAGCGGGATATCCGTCCCGGTGCCGGCTATCGTAAAAACGACGAATCATTCAAAAACGCAAAATTATGGCAACTGTAGAAACGATCTATCTGGGCGGTCTCCGTACCGAAGCCACCCATGTCCAGTCCGGAACGAAAATCCTGACCGACGCTCCGACCGACAACCACGGCAAAGGAGAAGCCTTCTCGCCGACCGATCTGGTAGCCACGGCGCTCGGAAGCTGTATGATGACCATCATGGGCATCGCCGCGCAGACGCACGGTATCGACATCGACGGCACGAAACTGCACATCACCAAAATCATGAGCGCATCGCCGCGGCGGATCGGCGAAATCGTCGTCGAAGTGCATTTCCCAAAACCGATCGCCGATCCGAAACAGCGCGAGATTCTCGAACGGGCCGCGGCTACCTGCCCGGTCGCCCAGTCGCTGCACCCGGACTGCAAACAGACCGTCAGCTACCGTTACGGCGAATAACCGCCGATCGACCGGTGCGCGGCGCCGGTTCGTCCGGCCCCGCGCTTTCTAAAAACATTATGCTATGTTCACTTTTACCATTGCATTGCTCGCCCTGATCGCAGGCTATTTTTTCTACGGCAAATTCGTCGAAAAAATATTCGGGGTCGATCCGGCGCGTAAAACGCCGGCCTATACGAAACAGGACGGCGTAGACTACATCCCGATGCCGACGTGGAAGATTTTCATGATCCAGTTCCTGAACATCGCCGGATTGGGGCCGATTTTCGGCGCGATCATGGGAGCCAAATTCGGGACGGCGTCTTACCTATGGATCGTGCTGGGCAGCATCTTCGCCGGCGCCGTACACGATTTTCTGGCAGGCATGATCTCGCTGCGCAACGGCGGGGAAAGCCTGCCGGAAACCATCGGCCGCTACCTGGGAGTCAACTTCAAACAATTCATGCGCGGCTTTACGGTGCTGCTGATGGTGCTGGTCGGCGCCGTATTCGTCGCGGGGCCGGCCGGGCTGCTGGCCAAGCTGACCCCGGAGAGCCTCGACCTGTCGTTCTGGGCGACGGTCGTATTCGTTTATTATGTGCTGGCTACGCTGCTGCCGATCGACAAGATCATCGGCAAAATCTACCCGATATTTGCCATTGCATTGATATTCATGGCAGCAGGCATTCTTTTTATGATCTTCTGGCATCATCCCGCCCTGCCGGAACTGACCGACGGCATCGCCAATACGCATCCGGACGGCCTGCCGATCTTCCCGATGATGTTCATTTCGATCGCCTGCGGAGCGATTTCGGGATTCCACGCCACGCAGTCGCCGCTGATGGCTCGCTGCATGACCAATGAAAAATACGGCCGGCCGGTATTCTACGGCGCCATGATCACCGAGGGGATCGTCGCCCTGATCTGGGCCGCTGCCGCAACCTACTTTTTCCACACCGAAGAGGGCAGCGCGCTGTTCGCCGCCGGATCGGGGAACGACAACGCCGCCGTCATCGTCGACTCGATCACCAAAGAGTGGCTGGGCGTCGTGGGCGGCTTCCTGGCCATATTGGGCGTCATCGCCGCACCGATCACCTCGGGGGATACGGCTTTCCGCTCGGCCCGGCTGATCGTCGCCGACTTCCTGCGCGTCGACCAGAAACCGATCCTGAAACGGCTGATGATCTCCGTTCCGCTGTTCGTCGCGGGTTACATCATCCTGCACGCCAATTTCTCCGTACTGTGGCGCTACTTTGCCTGGTGCAACCAGACGCTGGCCGTCTTCACGCTATGGGCGCTGACGGTCTATCTGACCCAGAAACGCAAACCGTACGTTATCACGCTGATCCCCGCGCTGTTTATGACGGCCGTTTGTTCGACCTATATCCTGATCGCACGGGAGGGACTGCACCTGCCGCAAGAACTGGCCTACTGGCTCGGCGGAGCCGTTACCCTGTTCATATTCGTCCTGTTCCTCGTGTGGCGCAACAAATACCTGCGGCGGAATCCGACGATTTGACCGGTACGGATTCATCAATCAAACGAAAAGGGATTTTCATGCGGAAAATCCCTTTTCGTTTGATCCCTGCCGCGGCCGTACCGCCGGCGCGAAAACGGTTCGCAAGCTAATTTCCGAAAACCCCGGCCAATGCTGCCCGGATCCGCTCGAAAATCTGCGGCGGCGGCAGCATCGTCCCGTCGTCGCCGGCGCAGTCCACCACCCGGAACCGGTCGTCGCGCTCCGCCTGACCGAGATACACCTCGCGCACCCGTTGCTGCAACGTCAGCGACGCCTCGTGAATATCCTTTTTTCCGTGCAGGTAACCGCGGTCGTCCCCTTCGCGCACCTCTTCGAGTTTACGCCGGGTAAATCCGAACGGAACGTCCAGAAACAGCGAAACGTCCGGCTGCGGAATTTTATGATAATCATACTCCAGATCGACGATCCAGTCCCGCAACCGCTCGCGGGACGCCGCATCTCCGATTTTGGCGCACTGGTACGCCACGTTCGAATAGACGTAACGGTCGAGGATCACGAATTTCCCCTCGTCGAGCCACCGCCGGATCACCGGCGCGGCGTCGGCGCGGTCGCCCGCGTACAACAATGCGACCACATACGGATCGACGGCGTCCACTGCTCCCAATTCGCCGCGCAGAAAGCGGGCGATCAACTCGCCGTAAATCGGCGCGTCGAAACGCGGGAAATGCAAGTATTCGTAACGCAGGCCGCGCGAAGCGAGCAACTGCTGCAACAGGTCGATCTGGGTCGATTTTCCGGCTCCGTCGAGCCCTTCGAGAACAATCAGCGACATATTTATTGATTCGGTTTCTATCGTTTACCGCCGGGGCTACGCCCGCAGCATATCCAGCGCACGGATCAGTCCGTCCGCGAAAACATCCACTTCTTCGATCGTATTGTACATCGCCAGCGACGCGCGTATCATCGACGTGATACCGTAGTGCGTCATCACCGGTTCGGCGCAATGCGTTCCGGTGCGTACGGCCACGCCCAGCTTATCGAGAATCATCCCCGCATCGTACGGATGCACTCCTTCGGCGCCGAACGACACGATGCTGCATTTCCCGGGCTGCGTCCCGTAAATCCGCACGCCGGGGATTGCCGAAAGACGCTGCGTTGCATAATCTTTCAGCGCCGTTTCATGGCGGTGCGCCGCCTGCAGGTCGATCCCGTTCAGGTAACGGACCGCCTCGGCCAGTCCGATCGCTCCGATATAGTTCGTGGTTCCGGCTTCGAATTTCAGCGGCAGTTCGGCATAGGTCGTCCCGGAAAACGACACGGTCCCGACCATATCGCCGCCGCCCATAAACGGCGGCATTTCGTCCAGCAGACGCTCTTTCCCGTACAAGACGCCTATTCCGGTCGGCCCGTATAATTTATGCCCCGAAAACGCGTAAAAATCACAATCCAATGCCGCGACGTCGACTCCGCCGTGAACAATTCCCTGACATCCGTCGACCAGCACCGGCACGCCGCGGTCATGCGCCATAGCGATTACGGCAGACAGGTCGGGGCACGTTCCGAGTACGTTGGAAGCCTGCGTGACGCAGACGATCCGCGTGCGGTCGTCGATCAGTCCGGGCAGTTTCTCGATTTCGAGCCGGCCGTCGTCCGCGAACGGCACCACGCGCAGTTCCGCTCCTTTCCTCCCGCAGATCAACTGCCACGGAACGATGTTCGCATGATGCTCCATCTCGGTCGTGACAACATTGTCGCCGGGTCCGATATAACGCTCCCCGAAGCTATACGCCACCGTATTGATCGCCGCCGTAGCTCCAGCCGTAAACACGATCTCGCGCGTCGAACCGGCCCCGATAAACGCCGCGATGTCCCGCCGCGCGGCCTCGTATTCGTCCGTACAGGTTTCGCTCATAAAGTGCAGGCCCCTGTGTACGTTGGCGTTCATCTCGCGGTGCAGGTAATCGACCTTATCGATCACCGCATACGGCTTCTGGGCCGTAGCGCCGTTATCGAAATAGACCAGCGGCTTACCGTAAACCCGGCGGGAAAGCACCGGAAAATCGGCGCGTATTTTCTGAACATCGAATTCCATTACATCCGTTCGATTTTATCCGCGGCCAGCCGTTCGATCCGCTCGGTCAGGCCTTCGACCGGCGTCCGCTCGACCACCTGATTAATGAAACCGGCCATTTGCAGCCGCCGCGCCGTCTGCTCGGGAATCCCGCGCTGGCGCATGTAATAAACAGCCTCTTCGCTCAACTGCCCGACGGTGGCCCCGTGGCTGCATTTGACGTCGTCGGCATAAATTTCCAGTTGCGGTTTCGCATAAATATGCGCTCGGTCGCCGAGCAGCAGGTTGTTGCTTTGCTGGTAAGCCTGCGTTTTCTGGGCGTCCTGCGCCACGTAAATACGGCCGCTGAATACGCCGGTTCCGCCGTCCGAAGCAATCCCCTTGAACACTTCGTAACTGGTGCAATCGCGCGAAATATGCCGGATATCGGTCGTAAAGTCGATATGCTGTCCCGCGCCGCTCAGCATCAACCCGTCGGTATGGTTCTCGGCTCCGCGCCCTTTCAGCGCGACATGCTGATCGCCCCGGATCAGCCGACCCTCCAGTCCCACCGATAGCGTATGCACGCGACTCGACGCCTGCTGCTCGGTGAAGCTGCCGGACACGATCGACGAACGGCCGTTCAGCCGGAACAGTTCGACGATATCGGCACGGGCGTCCTCGGCGGCAAAGACCTCGCGCACCTGGCAGTCGAAATAGGTCTCATCGCTCGCCGAACGGTTTTCGATCACCACCTGCGCCCGGCTTCCGGATTCGAAAACGAACAGGTTGCGGGCAAATCCGGCCAACGACTCGCCCTCGCTGTAATACGAGAACGAAATCACGAACGGACGCTCCGCCCGAACTCCCTGCGGCACGTATACGAACGCGCCGTCCTGCGCGAACACGGTATTGAGCGCCGACACGGCGTCGCCCTGCGACTCGGCAAGTTGGTTATAATAACGCTCCACCAGTTCCGGATAAGCTTTCGCGGCCGCAGCCAGCGACCCGAAAATTACCCCGTTTTCGGATCGTGTCAGCGGTTGTTCCGACGTACAGAACCCGTTCAGCAACGAAAGCCGTTCGCCTTCGGTTTCCGGCATCGCCAAAGCCGCCGACGGATAGGACGGAGTGAAATAACGTTCGTATTCCTGCTGAAAAAGGTTCCGCAGATCGGTATAATGGTAACGGTCGCCGTACCCCGAACCGCGCGGCGGAATACCCAGCAGGTTGAACGTCTCAAGCGCTCCCGCGCGCGGACGGTTCAACGGCACGGGCAATCCCTCGCCGATGATGTCGGCACCCGCCAGGTACAGCTCCACCAGTTGTTTCTCCAATGAGCTTTCCATCGCTTATTTATATTCGTTGATCAGCCAATCGTAACCCTGCTCTTCCAGTTTCAGCGCCAATTCGCGGCCGGCCGAATGGATGATCCGACCGTTGTAGAGCACATGCACCACGTCGGGAACGATGTAATCGAGCAACCGCTGGTAGTGCGTAATGACTACCGTCGCATTGTCGGGCCGCTTGAGCTTGGCCACTCCGGTAGCCACGATCCGCAGCGCGTCAATGTCGAGCCCGCTGTCCGTTTCGTCGAGGATCGCCAGCTTCGGTTCGAGCATCGCCATCTGGAAAATCTCGTTTTTCTTCTTTTCTCCGCCCGAGAAACCTTCGTTGACGGCGCGGCTGGTCAGCTTGCTGTCGATCTCGACCACCTTGGCCTTCTCGCGCATCATCCTCAGGAATTCGGCCGACGATAGCGGCTCCAACCCCTGGTATTTGCGCTTCTCGTTGACCGCATACTTCAAAAAATTGGCCATGCTGACGCCGGGAATTTCGACCGGGTACTGGAATCCGAGAAACAGTCCCGCCCGGGCCCGGTCTTCGACGCTCATATCCAGCAGGTTCATTCCGTCGAACGACACCTCGCCTTCGGTCACTTCGAACCGTTCGTTCCCGGCCAGCACCGAAGCCAGCGTACTTTTGCCCGAGCCGTTCGGCCCCATGATCGCATGCACTTCGCCGGCCCGCACCGACAGGTCGATTCCTCTGAGTATCTCCTTGCCGTCTACTACGGCGTGCAGATTCTTAACCTCCAACATATAAAGTATCTTTTAAGCGGTAGTCCGCACTCCGTATCCCCGGAGCGCGAATGTCCGATCCGTTAATCTCCTCTTTCGTCCGGCGGCGAAATGGCCCCGCCTTCGTTCTGCATCCGGCGGCTTTTTTTCAACGCCTGGTCGATGATGTAGAGCAACTGTCCGTTCACGCTGCGAAACTCGTCGGCGGCCCACTTCTCGATCGCTTCCATCCGCCGGGAATCGATCCGCAGTATGAACGTTTTTTGTTTTATCTCTTTAGCCATCCGCCTTGTCTCTCTTCGCTACTGGTGCAGCGTTCCGGTATTCACGACCGGCTGCGCCTGTTCGTCGGCACAGAGCACCACCAGCAAATTACTTACCATCGCCGCTTTCTTATCTTCGTCGAGATCGACCACCTTTTCGGCGGCCAGCCTATCGAGCGCCATCTGCACCATCGTCACCGCTCCCTCCACGATCTTTTCGCGGGCCGAAATGATCGCGGCAGCCTGTTGCCGGCGCAGCATCACCGCGGCGATCTCCGGCGCATAGGCCAGGTAATTGATTCGCGCTTCGACCACTTCGATCCCGGAGATCGCCAGCCGCGAATTGAGTTCGTGCTCCAACCGATCGTTGATCTCCTCGCCGCCGGAACGCAGCGTCACTTCGTCGGACGACTCGTTGTTATCGTAGGCGTACTCCCCGGCCAGACTCCTCAGCGCCGCATCGCTCTGCACGCTGACGAAATTCTGGTAAGCGGCCATCCGCGACGCCAGCGTCTCGCGCTGCTGCACGGCGACCACGCCGCCTTTCACCGGAACCGCCCTGACGCCGGACGTTTCCTGGCTGTCGATCTCGAACATCGCTTTATAAGTATCCTTCACCCTCCATACCAGCACGAGCCCGATCATCACCGGATTGCCGGCCTTGTCATTCACCTTGATCGGCTCGATGTCGAGGTTGCGGGCCCGGTACGTCATTTTTTTCTTCGCGTAGAAAGGATTCACCCACCAAAAACCGTTGTCGTTCAACGTCCCTTTGTAGACCCCGAAAAAAAGCATTACGCGCGCCTCGTTCGGCTCGATCATCATAAATCCCGGAAGACACAGCACGAACAGTAACAAACACAATCCGCCCCATACGGGCATCGCCTGCGTCAAGAGCCAGACGCCGCCCACGAGCAGCAATAACATGACTGCCAGCATCGAAAAACCGGACATCCGGAACCCGGCAAATTTCTTTTCATTCTTTTCCATAACCGCCCTTTTTAAAAGTAATATCAAAATGATATCACAATAATATGGAAAACGATTTACAAATCCAAATTTTCACCCGCGAAAATCATCCGACACTGCCTTCGAGGCTGATCGACAGCAATTTCTGCGCTTCGACGGCAAACTCCATCGGCAGCTTATTCAGCACTTCGCGGGCATACCCGTTGACGATCAGACCGACAGCGTCTTCGGTCGACAGTCCGCGCTGGTTACAGTAGAACAACTGGTCTTCGCCGATCTTCGACGTCGTCGCCTCGTGCTCCACGACCGCGCTGCGGTTGTTCACCTCTACGTACGGGAACGTATGCGCCCCGCAACGGTCGCCGATCAGCAGCGAATCGCACTGCGAAAAGTTACGCGCGCCTTCGGCCTTCGGCGAGACCCTGACCAATCCCCGATAGCTATTCTGACTGCGGCCGGCCGAGATCCCCTTACTGACGATCCGGCTGCGGGTATTCCGCCCGAGATGAATCATCTTGGTTCCGGTGTCGGCCTGCTGGAAATTGTTCGTCACCGCCACCGAATAGAATTCGCCGACCGAATTGTCGCCGGCCAGAATACAGCTCGGATATTTCCACGTCAACGCCGAACCGGTTTCGATCTGCGTCCACGACAGCCGGGCGTTCTCGCCGCGGCACATGCCGCGTTTGGTCACGAAATTATAGATTCCGCCATTGCCGTCCTTATCGCCCGGATACCAGTTCTGCACGGTCGAATACTTAACCTCGGCGTCCTTCATCACAACGATTTCGACGACGGCGGCATGCAATTGGTTTTCGTCGCGCTGCGGCGCGGTACACCCCTCCATATAACTGACGTAAGCTCCTTCGTCGGCCACGATCAGCGTCCGTTCGAACTGGCCGGTTCCGGCCGCGTTGATCCGGAAATAAGTGCTCAGCTCCATCGGGCAGTGCACTCCTTTGGGAACGTAACAAAACGAACCGTCCGAGAAAACGGCCGTATTCAGCGCGGCGAAGAAATTGTCGGTGTACGGAACCACGCTGCACATGTACTTACGCACCAGCTCGGGATAGTCCCGCAGCGCTTCCGAGAACGAACAGAAAATGATTCCTTTTTCGGCCAGCGTTTCGCGGAACGTCGTTTTGACCGACACGGAGTCCATCACCGCGTCGACCGCCACGCCCGCCATCAGCATCTGTTCTTCGAGCGGCACGCCGAGCTTATCGAACGTCGCCTTCAGCTCCGGATCGACTTCGTCCATACTGGACAGTTTCGGTTTCTGCTTCGGCGCAGCATAATAAATAATATCCTGAAAATCGATCTCGGGCAGATCCAGATGCGGCCAGCGCGGCATCGTCATCGTCAACCAGTGCCGGTAAGCCTTCAGCCGGAATTCGGTCATCCACTCCGGCTCGCCTTTTTTGGCCGAGATCATCCGGACGACCTCCTCGCTCAATCCTTTGGGAATGGTTTCGGTATCGATGTCGGTCACAAAACCGTACTTATACTCACCGTTGGTGACTTCGTTCAGTATATCGTCTTTCTCTTCCATCCGACTTAATTTTAAGAATCAATCCGGGAAACAATCCATAATTTCCGCAAAGGTAAACCACAAGAAGCTATCCTGCAAAATTATGTCTTCCTGCGAAATGCCCATGCAGAATTTAAGCCAAAAAACGCGAGCCGCCCCGTTCCCCGGAACAAAACGGTCTCTCTCCTCCGTACCCGCCGCCGACCCGGTATGTTCCGCTTTCTCCGAAAAAACCGTCCTTCACATCGCCAATCCTTCTTCAGGATACAATAGTACTCAATTTTTTACACTTTTGCAGACAAAATCATCCCCGATCCGACTCTTCCCGACGATTCTCCGGCAACGTCCGTTGCGCACGCATAAAAAGGCCCGGCGGAACTCCGTCCGCCGGGCCGAAACCGGAAAGCCTTCCCGGCCCTTATCAGCCATGCTCAGCAACTATTGCTGCGGCATGCTTTTGAACAGTTCGTCGTATTTCTTGAAGTTCTCCATCATCGCGGGAGAAGTATCGCGCAGGCGGAAATAAACGCTCTTCAGCAATTCGACGGTCGTAGGATCGTCCGGCTTGGCCACATGCGCTTTTTCGAGCGGAGCAAGTATATCCACATAAGCCTGATCGACCTCCTTCATCGCCGCATCGCGTTCTTCGCGGCTGGTGAACGATTTTTTGTTGAATTCCTCGGTTTTCAGGTCGGCCTGACGGATCAGCATCAGCGAATAGTTGAAATTATTCGTGAATTCGTCCGGAGCCAATTCGAGCGCCTTGCCGAAAGCCTTCAACGCTTCCGGCGTATTGCCCAGTTTGTCGTAAATAGTACCCAAGCCTGCCCACAACTCGGCATTGTTCGGATCGTTGGCAATACCCTGCTGGATATAAGGAATAATGGTATTGGGATCTTCGCCCGTCTCCGAATACAGCACGATCAGCTGTTCGAGGATCTGGTTGTTTTTAGGATATTTGCCAAGGCCGGTAACCAATGCCTCTTTCGCTTTTTCGAAATCCTTCTGCGCCCGGTAGCAGTGATACAAATAATAGTAAGCCTCCCCGTTGCTTTCGTAACCGTTGGCGATCGCATCGTTCAAGTATTTGACCCCCTTGTCGAATTTGCCGGTGAGCGTATACAGGTAGCCGGCATTGAAACAGCAGACCGTATCGATTTTGTTCAACGGAGCCTGATTCTGCACATCGTAAGCCGCGGCGAACGCATCGGCCGTCGGGTCGAATTCACGCATGACATACAGGTTGTCGGCATCCTGCTTATAAGCGTCCGCAATCTTTTTGAATCCCTCGGCAACCTTTGCCTCCGCATCCTTCGGTTCCAGCTCGTAAGCCTTCTTATAGGCAGCCGCAGCCTTTTCGAGCGCATTGTCGACGATCGTTTTTTTCATTTTCCAGAAATAAACGGCCCCGTCTTTCAGGTAAAGATCGAAATAGGGATACGACCATTTCACATACTCGGTTCCGGCTACATTCTCGGTTCCTTCCTCAGGCTTCGGGAAAAGAACCTGCGCGGTCAGTTGATCCAGTCCCCGATACAGTCCGGTAGCCGCAACCGTCCCGGCTTCCAGGTAAGCATTTCCCAGATCGATCCAGGAACTGGCCCGCGCGCCCCGTTTCGGAGTCTGGCTGTCGAGCTCCAGCTTTTCCACTTTCTTAATAATGGCGGCCTCGTCGAACTTGGCCTCCTGTGCCTGCGCGGTACCCGTAATTCCCAGCGCGGCAACTGCAACGAACAAAAACAGACGTTTCATGATTCAGCTTTTTAATAATTATTCAATATTGTTTTCAGAGGCGTCCGCCGTCGGTTGAGCACCGTTCCCGCCGGACTCTTCTGCGACTCCTGCCTCGGAATCGTTGTCCTCCTCGCTCTTGGGTACCGGAACAACGGAAGCGATCGCATCGTTATTGCGCAGGTTGATCACTTTCACACCCTGGGTGGCGCGGCCGGCCAAACGGATATCCCCGACCGGGATACGGATCGTCAGCCCCGATTTATTAATGATCATCAGATCGTTCTCGTCGGTCACCGACTTGATGGCGATCAGCTTGCCGGTTTTCTCGGTAATCTGCAGCGTCTTGACCCCTTTCCCGCCGCGGTTCGTAATACGGTAGTCGTCCAGGTCGGTGCGTTTGCCGTAACCGTTTTCGGAAACGACCAGAATATCCTCCTTGACATCCTTTTCGACACAAATCATGCCGACCACCTCGTCGTCGTCGTCGATGGTAATCCCCTTGACGCCGGCGCCGGTACGACCGATCGGACGGACGACCTCTTCGTTGAAACGAATCGCTTTGCCGTTCTTCGCAGCGATAATCACTTCGCTGTGCCCGCTGGTCAGCACGGCTTCGAGCAACTGGTCGCCCTCTTTGATCGTGATGGCGTTCACGCCGTTCTGCCGTGGACGCGAATAGGCTTCGAGCAGCGTTTTTTTCACGATACCGGCTTTGGTACACATGATGATATAGTTGCTGTTCACATACTCCTTATCGTCCAGGCGACGGACGTTGATGTAGGCGCGCACCTTGTCGTCCGGCTCGATTTGGATCACGTTCTGGATCGCGCGGCCTTTCGAAGCCCTCGCCCCTTCCGGAATCGCATAAACTTTCAGCCAGTAGCAACGTCCTTTTTCGGTGAAGAACAACATCGTGTTGTGCATCGTGGTCACATAGATGTGCTCGATAAAATCTTCGTCGCGCGTCGCGCTGCCTTTTACGCCGACGCCGCCGCGGTTCTGCGTGCGGTACTCGGTCAGCGGCGTCCGTTTGATATAGCCCATATGCGAAATGGTAATCACCATTTCGTCGTCGGCGTAAAAATCTTCCGGATTGAACTCCTCGGCGCTCAGCACGATCTCCGTGCGACGCTCGTCGCCGTATTTTTCCTTGATCTCGATCATCTCGTCGCGGATGATCCGCATCTGCAACGCTACGCTTTCGAGCACCTCTTTATAGTAGGCGATCCGCTTGCAAAGCTCGTCGTACTCCTGTTTCAGCTTATCGCGTTCGAGACCGGTCAACGCCCTCAGACGCATGTCGATGATCGCAGTGGCCTGCACTTCCGACAGCTCGAACCGGTTTATCAATGCGATCTTGGCTTCGTCCGGGCTTTGCGAACTGCGGATGATATGGATCACCTCGTCGATATGATCGACGGCGATCAGCAAACCTTCCAGAATGTGGGCCCGTTTTTCGGCCTGCGCCAGGTCGTAACGCGTACGGCGCACCACCACATCGTGCCGGTGCTCGACAAAATAGCGGATCAAATCGCGCAGGTTCAGCAACATCGGCCGTCCGTCGACCAGCGCGATGTTGTTGACCGGGAACGACGTCTGCAGAGCCGTGTACTTGAACAGGTTGTTCAGCACGACGCTGGCGACCGCATCGTGTTTGAGGATCATCACGATACGCATCCCGTTCCGGTCGCTCTCGTCGTTGATGTAGGCGATTCCCTCGATTTTCTTTTCGTTGATCAGGTCGGCGATCTTGCGGATCATCTCGGCCTTGTTCACCATGTAGGGAATTTCGGTCACTACGATGCACTCGCGGCCGGTAGCCGTATGCTCGATCTCGGTCTTCGCCCGCATCATCACGCGGCCGCGGCCGGTTTCATAAGCCTCCTTCACGCCCTCGTAACCGTAGATAATCCCTCCGGTCGGAAAATCGGGAGCCTTGATATGCTTAATCAGGTCGGCCACTTCGATATTCGGATCGTCGATATAAGCGCAAATCGCGTCGATCGTGTCGGACAGGTTGTGCGGCGGCATGTTGGTCGCCATCCCGACGGCGATCCCCGACGTGCCGTTGACCAGCAGCAACGGGATCTTGGTCGGCAGCACGGTCGGCTCCGGAATCGTCTCGTCGAAATTCGGACGAAACTCGACGGTATCCTTTTCGATATCGGCCATCACCTCGTCGGCGATCTTTTTCATCCGGGCCTCCGTATAACGCATGGCAGCCGGACCGTCGCCGTCGACCGAACCGAAGTTCCCCTGCCCGTCCACCAGCATATAGCGCATGCTCCACTCCTGTGCCATACGCACCATCGCTCCGTAGACCGACGAGTCGCCGTGCGGGTGGAACTTACCGAGCACGTCGCCGACGATTCTCGCCGACTTACGGTGCGGTTTGTCCGAATAGAGATTCAGTTCGTTACTCATGTCGTACAGAATCCGGCGGTGAACGGGTTTCATGCCGTCCCTCACATCCGGAAGCGCACGGGACACGATGACCGACATCGAATAATCGATGTAGGCCGATTTCATCTCCTCTTCGATATTGATTTTGATGATTCTTTCGCTTGTTCCTTCTTCTGCCATGATTTGAGCTTATAGTCCTTTGTTGTGAAGCGATGAGTCGCCTTCGTTTTAGGTCGCTAATTTACGCATTTTTTGGACAAACGCAAAATACGCCCCTAAGAACGCGTTTAACGGGGATTTTTGCCGCGCCTTTTATTGCTTATAACGTAAAAACCCGGGCAAAAGTTCGTCAAACGCGCTAAAAAAGGGCAAAAAACGGATATATTATCCTAAATTTGCATGAAACCCGTATCCCATGAGACCGATCCGCCTGCTGTCCGTCCTGCTGTGCGCCACCGCATTTTGCTGCGGGACGGCGGCCGGAACGGAACCCGACCGCATCCGGATCGCCTGCTATAACGTCGAATCGCTATTCGACACGGTACCCGATCCGTCGGCTGGCGACGCGGAGTTCACCCCGCACAGCCCCCGACGCTGGAACACCGAGCGGTATCGCATGAAGATCAACCATATATCGCGCGTGATCGACGACCTCGACGCCGACCTGCTGGCGCTCGCGGAGGTCGAAAACGAAGCGGTCGTACGCGACCTGATGTACGCCATGCGGTCGGACTACAATTACATCCACCGCAACAGCGGCGATCCGCGCGGCATGGACGTGGTGTTGCTGTATCGGGGCAGCCGCTTTTTTCCGACGCGCGTCCGGCAGGTTTTCGGCCAAGGGCTGACGCGCAGCCTGCTTACGGTAGACGGGGAATTGCTCGGCGAATCGGTTACGCTGATCCTCTGCCACCTGCCCTCGCAGATGAACGCCGCGCGTTACCGCGCCGAGGCGTTCCGCTCGCTGCGCCGGACGGTCGATTCGCTGCTGACCGGCTCGCCGCAACGGAAATTGGTCGTTCTGGGCGATTTCAACGCCGAACCCGACGCTCGCGAATCCCGTAAAATCCTGCACGTCCGACCCGAAACCGCTCTCCGAAACGCTCCGGCCGACCCGTCCGCGCTCTACACGCCGTTCGTCGGCCTGCGCCGGCAAGGCTACGGCACGCTGGTTTACCGCGACCGCCGGCAGTTGTTCGACTACATTCTGGTCAGCGGGGCTTTCGCTTCCGGAAACGGCCTGCGCTACGGAGGCCGTTGCGGCATTTTCGTCCGGGACTACCTGATCCACCGGTCGGGCCCATGGAAAGGCTATCCGATCCGGACTTTCCAAGCCGGCCGGTACACCGGAGGATACAGCGACCATCTGCCGGTATTTCTGGACTTTGAAAACAAAAAACCCGAATCGCCGGAAGTCCGATAAATTTTTGCAGATATTAAATTAAATCATTACTTTTGCACACCTATTTACCGGCTCGCCGCTTTTTTACCGAAAGCGGTCGTATTTATTTAAAAAATTCAATAACTACAAATAAATTCAAAACGGATTAAACGTAAAAAGAAGATGCCAAACGTAAAAAGAGTTTACACCTTCGGCAACAAGAAGGCCGAGGGTAACGGAAAGATGAGAGAATTGCTCGGAGGAAAAGGAGCTAACCTCGCGGAAATGAACCTGGTCGGTATTCCGGTTCCTCCGGGATTTACCATCACCACCGAGGTCTGCACCGAGTACTATCAGCACGGTAAGGAAGAAGTGATCAAGATGATCAAGCCCGAAGTCGAAGCCGCCATGAAGCAGGTCGAGAAGAACATGGGCATGGAGTTTGGCAGCAGCACGAATCCGCTTTTGCTGTCGGTACGTTCGGGCGCGCGCGCTTCCATGCCGGGTATGATGGACACGATCCTGAACCTCGGCCTGAACGACGAAGCCGTCGAAGGCATCGCCAAGAAGACCGGCAACGCGCGTTTCGCATGGGACTCGTACCGCCGTTTCGTACAGATGTACGGCGACGTGGTGATGGACATGAAACCGCAGAGCAAAGAGGACGTCGATCCGTTCGAAGAGATCATCGATGCGATCAAGGAGGAAAAGAAAGTAAAGAACGATACCGAACTGACGACCGACGATCTGAAAGAACTGGTAAAACGTTTCAAGGCCGCCATCCTGAAGAATACCGGCAAAGAGTTCCCGACCAATCCGTGGGAACAGCTCTGGGGCGCCATCTGCGCCGTATTCAGCAGTTGGATGAACGAGCGTGCGATCCTGTACCGCAAGCTGAACAACATCCCGGCCGAATGGGGCACCGCCGTAACCGTACAGGCGATGGTATTCGGTAACATGGGCGAAACGTCGGCTACCGGCGTGGCCTTTACGCGCGACGCCGCTACCGGCGAAGACATTTTCAACGGCGAATACCTGGTCAACGCACAGGGCGAAGACGTGGTAGCCGGTATCCGCACGCCGCAGGAGATCACCCTCGAAGGTTCGCGCCGCTGGGCCGAATTGCAGGGCATTTCGGAAAGCGAACGCGCGCTGAAATATCCGTCGCTCGAAGAGGTGATGCCCGCCGCGTTCAAAGAACTGAACGAAATCCAGCAGCACCTCGAAAACTATTTCCGCGACATGCAGGATCTGGAATTCACGATCCAAAACGGCAAATTGTGGATGCTGCAAACGCGTAACGGCAAGCGTACCGGCGCAGCCATGGTTCGTATCGCGATGGAAATGCTCAAAGAGGGTCTGATCGACGCTCCGACCGCCGTTCTGCGCGTGGAACCGGCCAAGCTGGACGAACTGCTGCACCCGGTATTCGACAAGAAAGCGCTGAAACAGGCCAACATCATCGCAAAGGGGCTGCCCGCCTCCCCGGGCGCCGCTTCGGGGCAGATCGTATTCTTCGCCGACGACGCCGAAAAATGGGCCGAACAAGGTAAAGAGACGATCCTCGTCCGCATCGAAACCTCTCCGGAAGACCTGAAGGGCATGAACTCCGCAAACGGCATTCTGACCGCGCGCGGCGGTATGACTTCGCACGCGGCCGTCGTTGCGCGCGGCATGGGCAAGTGCTGCGTTTCGGGCGCCGGCGACCTGCAGATCGACTACAAGGCCCGCACGATTACCGTAGGCAACAAAAAATACAAAGAAGGCGACTGGATTTCGCTGGACGGATCGACGGGCATCATCTACGAAGGCAAAGTGAGCACGATCGACGCCGAAGTGAGCGGCGATTTCGCCAAACTGATGGAACTGGCCGACGAATACGCACGCCTGAAGGTGCGCGCGAACGCCGACACGCCGCGCGACGCGCAGACCGCGTTCAAATTCGGAGCTCAGGGTATCGGCCTGTGCCGTACCGAGCACATGTTCTTCGAAGGCGACCGCATCAAGGCCGTACGCGAAATGATCCTGGCCGACGACGAAGCCGGACGCCGCAAGGCGCTGGCCAAGCTGCTGCCGATCCAGCGCGGCGACTTCGAAGGTCTGTTCGAAGCGATGAACGGGCTGCCCGTAACGGTTCGCCTGCTCGATCCGCCTTTGCACGAGTTCGTTCCTCACTTCGAAAAAGAGATGAAGGAACTGGCCGACGACCTGAAAGTTCCGTTCGAAACGATTAAGAACAAGGTCGAATCGCTGGCCGAATCGAACCCGATGCTCGGACACCGCGGTTGCCGTCTGGGAAATACTTATCCCGAAATTACCGAAATGCAGGCTCGCGCCATCATCGAAGCTGCGCTGAACACCCGCAAGAACAAGGGTATCGACGTACACGTGGAGATCATGGTTCCGCTGGTAGGCAACGTGAAAGAGCTGAAATACCAGAAAGACGTTATCAAGGCTACCGCCGAATCGGTATTCGCCGAACGCAACGACCGGATCGACTACATGATCGGTACGATGATCGAGATCCCGCGCGCAGCCGTTACGGCCAACGAGATCGCCGAAGAGGCCGAATTTTTCTCGTTCGGCACGAACGACCTGACGCAGATGACGCTCGGGTTCTCGCGCGACGACGTAGCGAAATTCCTGCCCGTTTACATCGAAAAAGGCATCCTGAAGCACGACCCGTTCCAGGTGCTCGACCAGGACGGCGTCGGCCAACTGGTGCGCGAAGCCGTATTCAAAGGCCGCGGCGTAAAACCGAAACTCAAGTGCGGTATCTGCGGCGAGCACGGCGGCGAACCGAGCTCGGTGGAATTCTGCCATTATGCCGGCCTGAACTACGTTTCGTGTTCTCCGTTCCGCGTGCCCATCGCACGTCTGGCAGCGGCTCACGCAGCGCTGAAACAAGGCGATAAATAATCGAAACGCTCCGGATCTTCCGGAACCCGGAAAGGGGCGGCGTCAATGACGCCGCCCCTTTTGTTTTTACGGCGAAAACGGAAACGATCCCGGAAAAGACGAAATATCAGGCCGGGTACCAACCCCTAATTTTCCGGCGCGCGCCGGAAAAGGACATAAAAATACCGGCGGCCGATACGAACCTCCGCGTGCCGGAAGTCAGGTTCGTATAAAAACACCCGTTCTTTCGAGGTAAGTTCAAAGAGAAAGGGAATCCCGTCGTTAAAAAAAGCCCGGTCCGACTTTCCGACAACACCCTCGCCATGACATTAATCGAAAAACCGAACCGGACCTTTTTCGTCTCAAAACTTCGTTTAATTCACTTTCATAAACACCCCTAATCAAGGGATATGAGCCGGATTACGCAATCCCAGTATGAAATCCGGTCCATATCCCTAAATAAATTATTCGATAAATTCTTATATAATAAAGAATATTATTATTTTATTACGTCAAAAGTATAGTTCCAAAAAGACGGAATCAATAGCATTCCATTCCTTTTTTATACCTTTATCCGGCAGGAAACGAAACAAACGAAAGATTTTGAAAAACAGAAAAAAGTGTCCGCCGACGCCGGAACGAACGTCCGGACAGGAAAATCAGGCGCCGGGGACGGCAGAACGCCCCCTGAAACCGCAGCGCAACGGGACGCTCGCTCCCGGCGCGGCGCGCGGTATTATCCGATCCGGCGGATGCAGGCGCCGAGAGCGTTCAGCCGCCCGTCGATATTCTGATACCCCCGGTCGATTTGCTCGACGTTCTGGATAATGCTACGTCCGTCGGCCGACATCGCGGCGATCAACAGCGCGACCCCGGCCCGGATATCGGGCGAAGTCATCGTCGTGGCGCGCAGCCGGATTTTATGGTCGTGCCCGATGACCGTCGCACGGTGCGGGTCGCACAGGATAATCTGCGCGCCCATATCGATCAGCTTATCGACGAAAAACAGCCGGCTTTCGAACATTTTCTGGTGGATCAGCACCGATCCCTTGGCCTGCGTAGCCACCACCAGGAAGACCGACAGCAGGTCGGGCGTCAAGCCCGGCCACGGCGCATCGGCGATGTTCATGATCGAACCGTCGATAAAACTCTCTATCTCGTAATGCTCGTGCCGGGGAATGTAGATATCGTCGCCGCGCTGCTCGAACTCGATTCCCATCCGCGCGAACTGCGCCGGAATGATCCCGAGGTTTTCGAACGAAACGTCTTTGATCGTGATCCGGCTGCGGGTCATCGCGGCCATGCCGATAAAGCTGCCCACCTCGATCATATCGGGCAGCAGCGTATGCGCGGTCCCGTGCAAACTTTCGACCCCGTCGATCACCAGCAGATTCGACGCGATCCCCGAAATCAGCGCCCCCATGCGGTTCAGCATCCGGCACAATTGCTGCACGTACGGCTCGCAGGCCGCATTGTAGATCGTCGTCCGGCCCTTCGCCAGCACGGCCGCCATGACGATGTTGGCGGTACCGGTCACCGAAGCCTCGTCGAGCAGCATGTAACATCCCTTCAGGTTTTTGCCCGAAACGGAAAAAAAGTTCGTGCCGGTATCGAAATCGAATTCGGCCCCGAGCTTCTGAAAACCGATGAAATGCGTGTCCAGCCGCCGACGTCCGATTTTGTCGCCGCCCGGCTTCGGGATGTAACCGACTCCGTAGCGCGCCAGCAGCGGCCCGATAATCATCACCGAACCGCGCAACCGGGCCGCCCGGTCGCGGTAGTCGTCGCTCTGCAGGTAATCGAAATCGATCTCCTTCGCCTCGAACGAGTAAGAGCCCTCGCCGAGCCGGTGGACGATCACCCCCATCTTTTCGAACAATTCGATCAGTTGCAGCACGTCGACGATGGCGGGAATGTTATGGATAATGACCTTCTCCGGCGTCAGCAACGTGGCGCACAATACCTGCAACGCCTCGTTCTTGGCCCCCTGCGGACGGATCTCGCCTTCGAGCGGCGTTCCTCCCTTCACTTCAAATGTTGCCATAAACAGTTTTCCGTATAACGATTGTCCCTGCATACGGGACGAATTTCAGTCAAATGTAACAATAAGCCGCAAATATTCCAAAAACGGCCGGCGCACCGCAAGCGCCCCTCTTAATCCTCGGAAGACTGACGCTCCCAGATTTTGGCGATCGTCGCGAACTTGTAACAAGCGTTCAGCACGGCATAGGTAAAACCAGCCTTCCCGTCGCGGAAACCGCCCTTGACGACATAGAACCGCAGGAACCGCCAGGAACACTTCGAGAAAGCCTTCCAGACCGAAAAACGCTGGTCGGCGCGGCGCAACAGCTCCTTATCGGAGTAGAGGTCGATCTTGGCGATCCGCGACGAGACGCTTTCGTTGGCCAAGTGCTCGACCGCCAATTCCCGCCGACGGCTCGGAATGGCGAATATCCCGCCGTCGATCACCGGACGGGCATGGATCGTTTCCGGCCAGTAGGTCTTCGACTTGCGGATCAGCCGGATGATGTAATCGGGATAGTCCCCGTGCATGAAACGCCCGAGAAAATAGTTTTTACGCGCCATTTTCAGCGCGGCGTAGCCCCGCTGCTCGGCCGTTTCGGCGAACCGGTACAGGTATTCCCGCAGCGCGTCCGGAACCACCTCGTCCGAATCGAGCACGAGCACCCACTCGTTTTCGGCCTGCGCAATCGCATAATTGCGGGCCGGCTCGACGATGCCCGTGCGCTCGTGGTAAACGATCCGGCAGCCGTATTTCTCGGCAATGGCGATCGTGCCGTCGGTGCTGTGCATATCGCACAGTACGATTTCGTCGAACTTTTCGACCGAGCGCAGGCACTGGTCCAGAAAGCGGTCCGAATTGAACGTATTGATAACCACGGAAATCTTCATAGCATTCGGTTTTTTAGCAGTTTTTTTTCGAAAACGGGACGCGGACGGCCGATCATTTTCCGGGCTTTTTGTCCGGAACTCCCTTACAGTCCGCCGCCGTGCAAGAAGCGCAGCCCGTCCCGGCGCACCCGTCGTCCGACGCGCACTCCCCGCGCAGGTTCTCCTCTTCGGCCCGCATCTGCTGCGCGGCGCACCGGATCCCCCGTTTTTTCATGTGTCGGTTCTCGCCAATCTCGGAATCCATATAGTGTCCCTTGAAAATAATCGTCAGCGACAACCCGATTACGAAAAAGGCGACCGCACCCGCGGCGATCAAGAAAATCAACAATCCGGACGACATAACTCTGTTTTTTGATTACTCCGATTCAAATCTTTACAAAGTTCGTACAAACGCCGCTAAAAACCAACAATATTTCGTCCGCCGGATAGAAAAAAGAGATTTTGTCCGGAAAGTTATATCTTTGTATATCGTAATCATTTGATAAACTCAACGTCGGAAACTATGAACAACCCGATCCGAATACTGCTGACGGCCGCGCTGTGCTTATTGACCGTCCATACGAGCTTCGCCCAGCAGGCCATACAGTCGCTCGCCGGAACATGGCGTTTCGCGCTCGATCCCGAAAACCGGGGAACCGACGGTTGCTGGTTCAATACGCGGTTGGCCGAATCCGTAACGCTTCCCGGCTCGTGCGAACAGAACGGTTTCGGCGTCAGAGCCGTTGAGCCGACCGTCGGGAAGCTGACCCGCGTCGTACGATACGAAGGGAAAGCGTGGTATCAGCGAGATTTCGACGTTCCGCAGAAGTGGGCCGGCAAACGAATCGAACTGTTGCTCGAACGCTGCCACTGGGAGTCGAACGTCTGGATCGACGGCAAGTCTGTCGGCACGCAAAACAGCCTGTCGGCGCCGCACCTGTACGACCTGGGCGCACTGTCGCCCGGCCGGCACACGCTGACCGTCTGCATCGACAACACGTATAAAATCCCGATCGGAACCTGGGCGCACGCGATCACCGAAGACACGCAGGGGAACTGGAACGGGATCGTCGGCCGCATCGAACTGCGGGCCACCGACCCGGTTTGGATTCGCGACGTGCAGGTTTTCGAAGACCATTTGCAGGTCAAATTAGGGAACAATACCGGGAAACCGGTATCCGCGACCGTGCAAGGTTCCTCCTGCTCCATTCCGGCCGGCGGAACCTCGGTAAAGCTGCCGTTCGCGCCGAACGCAAAAGCGTGGGACGAATTTTCGCCGGCGTTGCACGAACTGGATGTCGTGCTGAAAGCCGGGAAATACGGCGACCGCAAAACCGTTACGTACGGATTGCGGAAACTCGGCACGAAAAACAAACAGTTCACGGTCAACGGCAGGCCGACGCTGATGCGCGGCCCGGTCGACGAATGCGTCTACCCGCTGACCGGTTATCCGCCGATGGACAAAGCGGCATGGATGCGGGTGCTGTCGATCTGTAAATCATACGGGTTCAATTACATGCGTTTCCACTCGTGGTGTCCGCCGGAAGCGGCGTTCGCTGCAGCCGACGAATTGGGCTTCTTTTTCCAGGTCGAAATCCCGCTGTGGACGATGGACGCCCCGCATTTCGGACAGCATCCCGAACGCGACCGGTTCATCGTCGACGAACTGGATCGCATTCTGGAAGCCTATGGCAATCACCCGTCCTTCGCGCTGATGGCAATGGGTAACGAATCGGCCGGAACGCTCGGCGAACTGGTGCAGAAAGGACGTTCCGCCGATCCGCGGCGGCTCTACCGCTGTGAAAACGGCGACACGGAACAGGACGGCGATTTCTTCGAAACCGGACAACGCGGCATCGCAGGCCCGCGTACCGACTGGGACCGCTGGTCTGCCGGGGGATGGATCGCGGGCGGTGAGAACGACGGCGTGAACCGTACGACCGGCGCTCCCGTTCCGACGCTATCGCACGAAGTGGGCCAATGGGCCATGTACCCCGATTTCGACGAGATCGACAAATATACCGGCACGCTGCGCGCATACAATTACGAAGGATATCGCCGTTCGCTGGCCGAACGCGGAATGCTCGACCAGAACAAGGATTTCGCCCGGGCCAGCGGCCTGTTCAGCGTGCTGCTCTACAAGGACGAAATCGAAGCCAGCCTTCGCACCTATCCGCACGGAGGATTTCAGATTCTCGAAGCCCGCGACTACCCGGGGCAGGGCACGGCCATCGTCGGATGGCTCGACGCGTTCTGGGATTCCAAAGGACTGATCGAACCGAAAGAGTTCCGCCGTTTTTGCGGCCCGACGGTAGCTCTGCTGCAAATGCCGAAACGGGTTTACACCTGCGACGAAACGTTCAAGGCCGTTGCCGAAATCTCAAATTACGGCCCGAAAAACCTACCTATCAAACCGGAATGGACGCTCGCCGACGAGAGCGGCCGGACGATAGCCGGCGGCTCGTTGCCGGCGACCGTCGCCGAGACGGGAAAAGTCTCCGGACTCGGAGAAATCTCCGCCCCGCTGCGAACGGTCGCTGAGGCGGCACGCCTGACGCTGACGCTGAAAGCCGGCGGCACGTCGAACAGTTGGAACATATGGGTCTATCCGGCCCGGCAGCCGGAAACGCCGGCCGGAGTACGGATCGCCTACGAATACGATCGGACGACCCGCGACGCGCTGGCGCGCGGCGAACGCGTACTGCTGTTTTCCGACCCGACCAAAGGACTTTACAAAATCGACCGAGTGATGCTCGGGCCGGATGAAATCCGCCTGTTCGAAGTAAAACCGGGGCAGAATGCACTGGAGGGAACCTTCATGCCGGCATTCTGGAATATGCGGCTGTTCAATCAGGTAGGAACGCTCGGCATCCTTTGCGATCCGGCGCATCCGGCGTTCGACGGATTCCCGACCGAGGCGCACAGCGACTGGCAGTGGGCCGACCTGCTCGGACGGTTCTCGGCCGCCGAATCGTTCCGGACGGCCGGAGCTCCGCCGTCCTATTGCGACGAACGCGAAAAAACATGGGGCGACGTGCGCAATCGGTCGAAGGCGATCGTGCTGAACGGCACGCCGGACGATTACCGCCCGATCGTACAGGTGATCGACAACTACGAACGCAACTACAAACTGGGTTCGATTTTTGAAACACGCGTAGGACCGGGCAAACTGCTCGTCTGCGCGATGGATCTGGATACCGACGCGGCGAACCGGCCGGCGGCCCGGCAGTTGAAAAGCAGCCTGCTGAATTACGCGGCCGGCGACCGGTTCGACCCGCAGTTCGAACTGCCGGAGGAACTGCTGGAACGGGTACTCACTTTCGAAGACGAAAAATAAAACGAACGGAATATGAAAATCGTAATCGCCGGAGTCGGCGAAGTGGGCAGCCACCTGGCCAAAATGCTGGGCAGCGAATACCACGAAATAACGGTCGTCGACAACGACCCGAAACGACTCGAGTCGATCGCCGGAATGGTAGACGTCATCGTCGTCGAAGGGGATTGCACGACTTTTGCGACCCTGAAAAAAGCGGCCGTCCGCAAAGCCGACCTGTATATCGCCGTACTGCCCGAAGAGACTTCGAACGTCGTGTCGGCGATGCTGGCCAAACAGCTCGGCGCCCGTAAAACGATCGCGCGGATCGACAACAACGAATACCTCGAACCGAACAACAAGGAGATGTTCATCAACATGGGCATCGACTACCTTTTCTATCCGGAGAAAGCCGCGGCGCAGGAGGTCATCAACCTGCTGGGGCATACCAGCACGACCGAATACGTCGACTTCTCGGGCGGCAAACTCTCGCTGGTAGTCTTCAAGATCGACGCCGCGTCGCCGCTGATCGACAAGTCGCTGATCGAGATCACCGGCGACCGCGACAGCCTGCCTTACCGCACGGTCGCCATTTCGCGCGACGGCGAAACGATCATCCCGCGCGGCAACGACCGGTTCCAGGAGGGCGACAACATCTATGTGATCGCGAACCAGAGCGCGGAAAAAGAGGTCGTCGCTTTCTCGGGCAAGACCGACATCGACATCAAGAACATGATGATCCTCGGCGGCAGCAAAATCGGGGTGCAAGTAGCCTCCGAACTGCAGGACGAAGTGAACATCAAACTGGTCGACTACACGCCCGAAAAAGCCTACAGACTGGCCGAACAGCTCGAAAGGACGCTAATCATCAACGAGGACGGACGCAATACCGACGCCATGATCGAAGAGGGCCTCAGCAACATGGACGCTTTCCTGGCCGTCACCGGGCGCGCCGAAACCAATATCCTGGCGGCAATGCTGGCCAAACGCCTCGGCGTAAAAAAAGTGATCGCCGAAGTGGAAAACCTCAACTACATCAACCTGGCCGAGAATATGGGTATCGACACGATCATCAACAAAAAACTGATCATGGCCAGCAACATCTTCCGGTTCACGATGAGCACCGACGTGCAGGCGATCAAGTGCCTGACCGGATGCGACGCCGAAGTGCTGGAATTCATCGTCAAACCGAATTCGCCGGCCACCAAGGGAAAAATCAAAGACCTCGATTTCCCGCACGACGCGATCATCGGCGGGATCGTCCGCGGCGACAAAACGTTCATCGCCGTTGGCAATATGGAGATCAACGCCTACGACCGCGTGGTGGTCTTTTCGCTGCCGTCGGCCATCTCGCGGATCGGCAAGTTCTTTAACTGACGATCCGTTTTTTTGATTATTTTGCACCCCCGTATTCCCGTCGAACGGAATACGATCCTGTAAAACAACGACTTTACCAATTATGCCTCTGCTCACACAGCTCGTACGCCTGTTTTTCCTACGCCGCCTACGGGAAATCGACCGCTTCCGGTCGCACCCTGCGGAAGTACAGCAACTACAACTGCAAAAACTGCTGCGACAGGCATCCGCAACCGCTTTCGGAAAGGAATACCGTTTCGACGAGATCCGCGACGGACGTCAATTCGGCGAACGGATTCCCGTGACGGACTACGCGGCGTTCGGCAGCTACATCGACCGTATCCGCCGCGGCGAGAACAACGTCACGTGGCCCACGGACATCCGCTGGTTCGCCAAATCGTCCGGAACGACCGCATCGAAAAGCAAATTCATCCCGGTCAGCCGCGAAGGTCTGCGGAATTGCCATTTGCGGGGTCCGATGGACATCGTCTGCATGGTCGCCGACCGCTATCCGGAAAGCCGCGTATTTTCGGGCAAAACGCTGACGCTCGGCGGCAGCCACCGGCTCGAAAATACCGGAGGGACGGCCCAGGAAGGCGACCTGTCGGCCATCCTGATCGAGAATACCCCGCGATTCGGCCTCCGGATGCGGGTTCCGAAACCCGAGACGGCGCTGATCGCCGATTTCGAACGGAAAGTCGAAGCGATCTGCCGGGAAACCGTCTCGCAGAACGTCACCTCGTTCGCCGGCGTCCCGTCGTGGAATCTCGTGATGCTGAAAAAAATACTCGAATATACCGGCAAGAACAACATCCTGGAGGTATGGCCGAACATGGAACTGTTCGCCCACGGCGGTATGAACTTCAAACCCTACCGCGAGCAGTACCGCCAGATCATCCCGTCCGACCGGATGAAATACATCGAAACTTACAACGCCTCGGAAGGCTTTTTCGCCATCCAAGACGATCCGGCGACCGACGACATGCTGCTGATGCTCGACTACGGGGTCTACTACGAATTCCTGCCGATGCAGCACCTGAACGATCCGTCGCGCGCAGTCCCGCTGGAAGGGGTCGAACGCGGCGTGAACTACGCCCTGATCATCTCGACCTGCAACGGCTTGTGGCGGTACATGATCGGAGACACGGTCGAGTTCACCTCGCTCGCCCCGTACAAGATCAAAATTACCGGCCGCACCCGCCATTTCATCAACGCCTTCGGCGAAGAGGTGATCGTCGACAACGCCGAAACGGCGCTGCAGGCCGCGTGCGAAGCCACCGGCGCCCGGATCGCCGAATATACGGCCGGCCCGGTCTACATGACCGGCCAATCCAAAGGATCGCACCAGTGGATCGTCGAGTTCAGCGTGCCGCCCGCCGACACGGAACGCTTTGCCGACGAACTGGACCGCGCGTTGCAGCAGGTCAACTCCGACTACGAAGCCAAACGTTTCAAAGATACCACGCTGCTGCGCCCCACGCTGACCGTCGCGCCGGAAGGCACTTTCTACCGCTGGATGAAAGAGCGAGGCAAAGTCGGCGGCCAAAACAAAGTCCCCAGACTCTACAACGACCGCACTTATATCGACCAATTAATCCGCCTGCTATGAACGAAATGAAATCCGCCGTTATCGTCGGGACGGCCTATCCGTACCGCGGAGGGCTGGCCGGAATCAACCAGACGCTGGCCCGCACGTTCATCCGTTGCGGCATTCGCTGCCGGATTTTCACATTCACGGTGCAATATCCTTCTTTTTTATTCCCAGGTAAGAGCCAGTATGCGGACGGCCCGGCGCCGGAAGGACTCGACATTACGCGGATGCTGAATTCGGTCAATCCGTTGAGTTGGATCCGCACCGGTCTGAAAGTACGGCGCGAACGGCCCGACGCGGTGATCGTTCGCTATTGGATTCCGCAAATGGCCCCGGCCCTGGGCACCGTATGCCGGATCGCGCGGCGAAAAGGGATCAAAACCATCGCGCTGCTCGACAACGTCGTTCCGCACGAAAAACGGCCGATGGACACGCTGCTGACCCGTTACTTCCTCGGATCGATTGACGGGTTCGTCTACATGTCCGAACAAGTGCACAGCGACCTGCAGTCGTTCCGACCGGACAAACCGGCCGTCTTCTCGCCGCACCCGATGTACACGAACTACGGCGAAAAAATCGAACGGGAAGAGGCCTGCCGCCTGCTACGGCTCGACCCCGGACTGCGCTATACGATGTTTTTCGGTTTCATACGAGACTACAAAGGACTCGACCTGTTGCTCGACGCATGGGCCCTGCTCAGCGAACAGGGCAAAACAGCCGGACACCGGCTGATCATCGCCGGCGAATATTACAGCGGCAAGGAAACTTACATGAACCAGATCGAACGGCTCGGGATCGGGGACGAGATGATTCTGTTCGACTACTTCGTGCCCGACGAAGAGGTGGCCCGTTTCTTCTCGGTCAGCGACCTGGTCGTACAACCGTACCGTAGCGCCACGCAAAGCGGCGTAACGCAGGTGGCTTACTTTTTCGACGTCCCGATGGTCGTGACCGGCGTGGGCGGACTGCGCGAGATCGTCCCGGACGGAGAGGTCGGTTTCGTGGTCGACCCGAAACCGCAGGCCATCGCCCGGGCGATCGACCGTTACTACTCCGAAAACCTGTCCGAAAAATTCAGGGAGAACATCCGCAGCTACAAAGTCCGGTTCACCTGGGAACGGATGGCCGAAAATTTTCAAAAGCTTTACCGGACGATCTGCGAAAACGCGAAAAGAACCGGGAAAGCCGGAAAAACCGGATAAAAATAATAAATTTGCAAAAACGTGTTTCCCGGAAAAAGATCCGGGCACCCCGAAAAATTTGAAATGTATATCGCCATTGCCGGAAATATCGGGTGCGGAAAGACCTCGCTGACCAAGATCCTCTCCGAAAGAACGGGCGCCAAAGCCTATTTCGAGGAGAGCGACAACCCGTATATCGGCGATTTCTACGACGACATGAACCGCTGGTCGTTCAACCTGCAGATCTACTTCCTGGGACAGCGCATCCGGCAAGCCAAAGAGATCTTGGCTACCGGCAGCGACCTGATCCAGGACCGTACGATCTACGAAGACGCGTATATTTTCGCCGCCAACCTGCACGAAAGCGGGCTGATGACCACGCGGGATTACAATACTTACCTGAAAATCTTTGACCTCGCAACGGGACTGATCGCCCGGCCCGATCTGCTGATCTACCTGAAAGCGAGCGTACCGACGCTGATCCACCAGATCCGCAAACGCGGCCGCGCCTACGAGATGAGCATACAGGAAGAGTACCTCGAACGGCTGAACCGGAAATACGAAGAGTGGATCGGCCGCAACTACGACGGAGAAATTCTTACGATCGACGTGGACCACACCGACTTTATCGCCGATCCGTCGTCGCTGGACGACCTCGTGTTACGGATCGGATCGTTCAAAAATACCGAAAAGGAATGACCTTGCCGCTGCCCGAACTTTTTCGCAGCCGGACGACGGAGTCGCTCGGGACTTCCGAAGCGGAACGATTGTTCGCCGCGCTGGACAACGGCGAATCGCCGGTCAGCATCCGTTTCAACCCCTACAAAATCGGGTCGCAACCCGAAGGCAGGCAGGTTCCGTGGTGCCGTTACGGCTACTACCTCGACGAACGCCCGCAATTCACGCTCGACCCGGCGTTCCACGGCGGCGCCTATTACGTTCAGGAAGCCAGTTCGATGTTCCTCGAAGCGATTTTCAGGCAGATTTTCGAGCCGGACGCCGCTCCCAGGATACTCGACCTGTGCGCGGCCCCCGGCGGCAAGACGACGCTTCTTTCGACCCTGGCCGGAGCCGAAGGCCTGGTCGTCGCCAACGAGGTGATCCGCCAACGGGCTTCGGTATTGGCCGCAAATGCGGTCAAATGGGGGATCGGAAACATCGTGGTGACCAACAACGACCCGGCGCATTTCGCCCCGTTCGAACACTATTTCGACCTGATCGCCGTGGACGCTCCGTGCTCGGGCGAAGGCATGTTCCGCAAAGATCCGGCGGCGCGCACCGAGTGGAGCGAACAGGGCGTCAAACTCTGCGCGGCACGCCAGCGACGCATCCTCAGCGACATCTGGGGTTCGCTGCGTCCCGGCGGAATCCTGATATACAGCACCTGTACGTTCAACGCCGCAGAAAACGAAGAAAACATCGCCTGGCTGTGCGGCGAATACGACTGCGAACCGGTCGAAATCGCCGTCGATCCTTCATGGGGCGTCGTAAAAGGAGAAACGGACGGGATCAATACGTTCCGGTTTTATCCGCACCGGGTGAAGGGAGAAGGCTTTTTCGCAGCCGTAATCCGCAAAAGCGACGGACGGCGGCGGGAACGTACGCCGAAGCCGCGCAAAGCGATCTTTTCGGCGCTCAATCGCCCCGAAACCGACATCCTGTCGCAATGGGTGGCCCAACCCGAATACATGCGCTTCGCGAAGGTCAACGGCACCGCCTACGCCTACTACCGGGAAGCGTTCGGAGCCGTCCGGCAGATTTCCGAGAGTCTGACGGTCATCCATTCGGGCATTCCCGCCGGACAGCTCTTCGGCGCGAAATTCAAACCCGAACATGCGTTGGCCCTGTTCCACGACGTATCGCGCGAAACGGTTCCGCAGGCCGAGTTCGACCTGCCGCAGACTCTCGATTACCTGCGTAAAAACGAAATCGACCCCTCCCTGTTGCAGGAAGGCATCAACATGGTCTGCTACAACGGCCTGCCGCTCGGATGGATCAAACGGATCGGCGGACGGTGCAACAACCTCTATCCGAAAGAATCCCGGATCGCCGCGCTTTAAAAACCACCCGGTAAACGGCAGACGCAAAAAAACCGCGCGGATCCCTTCCGGAACCCGCACGGCGGCATTTATAAACAATTATTCCTAAGAATCAAACCAACTCGATACCCGCTTCGGAACATTCGCGGCGCATCGATTCCGGCCAGATACTGCTCTGTATCTCGCCGATGTGGGCTTTGCGCAGCAGGTACATGCACAACCGCGACTGCCCGATCCCGCCGCCGATCGTGCAGGGCAACTCCCCGGCCAGCAGCTTTTTATGAAAATAGAGATCGCGTTTGGCCTGTTGCCCGCGTATTTCGAGCTGCCGCGCCAGCGACGTCTCGTCCACGCGAATCCCCATGCTCGACACCTCGAAAGCGTTTCCGAGCACCGGATTCCACAGCAGCAGGTCGCCGTTCAGCCCGTTGTAACCCTCTTCGTTCGGCGTACTCCAGTCGTCGTAATCCGCGGCGCGGCCGTCATGCGGCTCGCCGTCCGAAAGGGCCGCGCCGATCCCGATCACGAATACGGCGCCGTATCGCCGTACGATCTCGTTCTCGCGCTCTTTCGGTTTTTTGCCGGGATACAGGTCGAGCAACTGCTGCGCATGGATGAAATGGATCTCCTCGGGCAGCGACGGAACCAACTGCGGAAACTCGACGTACAATTTGTTTTCGGTCACTTTGATCGCCTCGTAGATACGGCGCACCGTTTGTTTCAGGAAAGCGATGTTGCGCTGTTCGCGCGTGATCACCTTCTCCCAATCCCACTGGTCGACGTACAGCGAATGGATATTGTCCAGCTCTTCGTCCGGACGCAGCGCGTTCATATCGGTATAAATCCCGCGGCCGGGAGCCACTTTCATTTCGCCTAACTTCAGTCTTTTCCATTTGGCCAGCGAATGCACCACTTCGGCGCGTTGCTCGTTCATATCGCGGATCGGAAACGAAACGGGACGTTCCACGCTGTTCAGGTCGTCGTTGATCCCCGTTCCGGTCAGTACGACCATCGGGGCCGTCACCCGCAGCAGGGCGAGCTGTGCGGACAGGTTCTCCTGAAACATATCCTTTACATGCTTGATCGCCTTTTCGGTGTTCTCGACGTTTTCGAGCAGGTTGCGGTATCCGGAAGGTTTTATCAATGTCATCTTATCGGGCGTTTACGGTTATTTGACAACGATCAGGAAATAGTTCTTTTTTCCCTTTTGCACGAGCAGGTATTTACCGGAGATCAGGTCGGAGGCCGAAACGATCGCATCGACCGCGGTAACCTTCTCTTTGTTGAGCGATATGCCGCCTCCCTGGATCAGCTTGCGGGCTTCGCCTTTCGACGGGAAAACCGACGCATGTTCGGTGCACAGAGCGATGAAATTCACTCCGCCGGCAAGCGTCGAAGCCGGCACTTCGAACTGCGGAACTCCGTCGAAAACCTGTAGGAACGTCCGCTCGTCGATCCGGCGCAACGCATCGGCCGTCGCATTTCCGAATAGGATACCCGAAGCCTCGACCGCCTTGCGGTACTCCTCCTCGGAATGAATCATGCAGGTAATCTCGCGGGCCAGCGTCTTCTGCAACTCGCGCAAATGGGGCGCCTCCCGGTGCGCGGCGATCAGCGCATCGATCGTTTGCCGATCGAGCATCGTGAATATCTTAATATAACGTTCGGCATCTTCGTCGCTGACGTTCAGCCAGAATTGGTAGAACTGGTACGGCGACGTATAACGCGCATCGAGCCATACGTTCCCGGCCTCGGTTTTGCCGAATTTCGTCCCGTCCGCCTTCTTGATCAGCGGGCAGGTCAGCCCGAACGCTTCGCCGCCTGTTTTGCGGCGGATCAACTCGGTTCCGGTGGTGATATTTCCCCATTGGTCGGAACCGCCCATTTGCAATTTGCAGTTCTTATGCTGATAAAGATGCAAAAAATCGGTTCCTTGCACCAGTTGGTACGTAAATTCGGTGAACGACATGCCGTCGCCCTCGCCGCTGAAGCGCTTCTTGACAGAGTCTTTGGCCATCATGTAGTTGACCGTAATGCATTTGCCGATGTCGCGAATAAATTCCAGGAACGTGAAATTCTTCATCCAGTCGTAGTTGTTGACCAGTTCGGCCGCATTCGGAGCGTCGGACTCGAAGTCGATCAGGTGACTGAGCTGCCTTCTGATCCCCTCCTGGTTGCGACGCAGGGTCTCCTCGTCGAGCAGGTTGCGCTCAAGCGACTTGCCCGACGGGTCGCCGATCATGCCGGTAGCCCCGCCCACCAGGAAAATGGGCTTATGCCCGCACCGCTGGAAGTGTTTCAGGATCATAATGCTGACAAGGTGCCCGATATGCAGCGAATCCGCCGTCGGGTCGATTCCGACGTAAGCCGTCGTCATCTCCTTGTTCAATTGCTCCTCGGTTCCCGGCATGATATCGTGCACCATGCCCCTCCATTTGAGTTCCTCTACAAAATTCATCGGTTTTATGTGCTTTTAGCAGATTTTTAGTGGATCGTTCGCGGCCGGCCGCCGCGATCCGTGCAAAGGTAGTCAAATTCCGCGAAACACAACAATTTCGGGAAAGCCGCTATTCGATATCGAGGTCGAGGTCGCGACGGAGTTTGGCGACCAGCGGATTTTTTTCGGTCAGGTAACGCAGCCGGTCTTCGACTTTGATCGGTTTCAGGCCGGTCTTGTTTTCGCTGATCTCGACCTGAAATTCAATCGTCGAGCGGACATCGCCCAAGTCGCAAAGCCGTTTGCGGATATCGGTCAGGTGATTGGTCACCTCGTCGTACAGCGATTCGTTCGGCACTTTCAGAAGAATCCGGTTCCCGCGTATGCTGACATCCTGGAACGCGATCCCCAGCCGGGGCCGCTCCGCAAGCAATTCGCGGGTCAGCAATTCGCATCCCTGTTGCAAACGGGATTCGACATCCTCTTCGACCGCTTCATCCGCATCGGGCAGGTTCTCCGGATTTTCCGCCGGATCGGCATCCCCCGAAACGGGCGCGGCGGGGCGGCTCGTATTCAGCAACGACAGGATCGAACGGCCGGACAGCGAAACGCCCCCCGTCGTCGGCGCGGGACGGGACGGCCCCGGTTCGGCTTTTCCGGCGGGGCGGGACTGCGAAACGGCCGACGCAGGCGGCGAAGCAACAGGCACAGGGGAAACCGGCTTACGGGTTTCGCGGCCGGGATCCGGTTTTTCCGCAGCAGTCCCGGCAAGTGCCGACGACGGTTGTCCGTCCCGCGGCGGGACTACGGTCGCTGCGGCCGGCGCAGGCTGTCGTGCGGAACCGTCCGGAACGTTCCGGGAACCGCCCAGATCGGGCAGCGACGGCGTCAGGGCTTCGTCATTTTTTTTTTGACCGAGTCCGCAAAGTTTCATCAGACCCAGTTCGACATGCAATCGTTGGTTGGTAGCCGTCCGCAGCGACGCGTCGACCGCCGTCAGCAGGTTGATCCCCTCGAACAGCAGCGGCACCGGACATTGTGCGGCCTGCGTCCGGTAACGTTCGGCCACGCTGCCCGTCACCTCAAGCAGCGGCAACGTCTGCGGATTCTTGCACATCAGCAGGTCGCGGAAATGGCTGTTCAGCCCCGCCACGAAAGTCTGTCCGGAAAAACCCTTGCGCAACACCTCGTCGAAAAGCAGCAAAGCGTTCGTATAGTCTCCGGCCAGGATCTGTTCGGCGATCGTAAAATAGGTATCGTAATCGAGCACGTTGAGCGTCGCGGCCACCTGGGCGACCGTCAGATTCTGCCCGCAGAACGAAACCACCTTGTCGAACATCGACAGCGCGTCGCGCATTCCGCCGTCGGCCTTGCGGGCGATCAGGTGCAGCGACTCGTCGTCGTAGGTCACTCCTTCCTGCGAAGCGATGTATTTGAGGTACTCCACGCCGTCCTCGACGCGAATCCGGTTGAAATCGTAAATCTGACAGCGCGACAGGATCGTCGGAATGATCTTGTGCTTTTCGGTCGTAGCCAAGATAAACACGGCATGTGCGGGCGGCTCTTCGAGCGTTTTCAGAAACGCGTTGAACGCCTGCACCGACAGCATGTGCACCTCGTCGATGATATAGACGCTGTAACGACCGATCTGCGGCGGAATACGCACCTGGTCGGTCAGGTTGCGGATATCGTCCACCGAGTTGTTCGACGCGGCGTCCAGTTCGTGGATATTGAACGACCGGCCCTCGTTGAACGCACGGCACGATTCGCACTCGTTGCAGGCTTCGGCGTCGGGCCCCGGATTCAGGCAGTTGATCGCTTTGGCGAAGATCCGCGCGCAAGTCGTCTTGCCGACGCCGCGCGGCCCGCAGAACAGGTACGCATGCGCCAACTGGCGACGGCTGATCGCATTCTTCAGCGTCGAGGTAATATGCGACTGTCCGACGACCGATGCGAAGGTCGCCGGACGGTATTTCCGGGCCGATACGATGAAATTATCCATAATTTTCCTTTCCGGAAACAAAGATACGAAATTCGACCGGAATCGACAAGGCGGGTCGCTTTTTCTATTTCAGACGGGCGTATATGACTACGTTGTTATCCTCGTCGTCGAGTTCGGCATCCAGTCGCCGGATCTTTTCGACCGCCTGCGGATCGGCGTCGTATCCCGCGTCGAGAATCCCTCGCAAAGACTTTTTGAGCGTAATGGCCGGAACGTTCCAAAGAAAATAGCCGTCCTGCAAATGACCGGGCCAGACGGCGATATCGGCCAGTTCATCCAGTTTCAGTTTGAAATAAGCTCCGGTAAGGTCGTTTTTATCGACCAGAAAGAATACGGGAGCCGACGAAGTAAAAGAGTGCGCCCCGGTTTGTTCCATGGTCTGGCTAAACGACGCCCAGAAATAATCGCCCGTCTCGGCGTACTTCGGATAGATCGGCTTCCGTTCGGCAAGATGCCGAACGGCAAATACGGGCACCAGGCGGTTGGCCTGCGGATCGTAATAACGCAACGAATCGGGCCGGTGACCGTCGGAATACATCAGAACGGGTTCGAAACGGGTTGCGCTTCCGGACGCCATTTCATTCCCGAAATCCGCCTTGATCCGGAAGGGGGCCGCATCGATCCGGGCGACCACGTTTCCCTGCATATCTTGGTTCCAGACGAAACTTTCGATTCCCGCGTTTTCGAACGGCAGGACGCTTACCGAAACCGTCGAGTCGGGGTTCGCCCGGAAAATCCCTTTCGGAGACCTGCAAGGCAACGGTATCGACGGCAGCGACGACCCGTCGAGCCCGAAGACCAAAATCCGGTCGCTTTGCCACGGCAGGATAAACACGCGGCCGGAGCCCTCGTCGATCTGAGCCCAGTAAATGTTGCGGTATTCGTTGGGACCGCGCCCCTGCGTCCCGATATCGTTCAGGAATTTCCCATTCCCGTCGAACAGTTTGAAAGAGGCCGGTTCGTAGCCTACGACCCCGATGTAATTTTCGGAAACGAACGTTTTGGACGGCTTGAAAAATGCCTCGGGACGGGTTTCCAGTTTTACGATCCTCAGTTTTTCGGCGGTCAGTTCGCTCAGCGGGAGGTCGATCGTATCGCGGATCTTGTTCAGGTCGCAGACGACCACGGTATCCGCACCGATCACCACCCGCTCGGCCACGCCGTCGGAAACGGCAGCCGGCCGGCCGCAGCCAGCCGAAAAAGCCGAAAACGCCGCAACGGCGAACCAACGGACGACGACGCGTCCGGCATGCTCCGAATGAAAAAACGCATTTGCCATAATCTGAAGTTTTTAGGTTATTAGAACCCGGACAATCCGGACCCGTTTATCGTTTTTCTCCTTTCCCGTTCGACGCGAGTAATTCATTATTTATCAGCGTGATAATTCAATAACGTAAATATAACTATTATATTTTGGACAAACGATCGAAAATAGTTTAGAAAACAAATCCGTAGCATTCCGGAAAACAGGAAGGACCGTCCTGTCATTTAGGCAGGATTTATGCCACGGATATGTCTTCCGGACAGTTCGTTCTGTCATTTTTGTCCGGTATTCTGCGTCATTTTTTCACAAACCGTTCTCTGGCAGCCATTTTGCTGCTTTCCTGAAAAAACGGATAAAACACGAAAATAAAAGGAGAATAAGATATGAACATCAACAGTTTGACAATCAAAGCGCAGGAAGTCCTGCAAAGCGCCATGAACCTCGCGTCGGGCAACGGCAACCAAGCCGTCGAACCGATGCACATTCTGAGCGCCATTGTCGCCGAGGACGACAGCCTGGGCGTATTTCTGCTACAAAAACTCGGCGTAAACGTCGGGGCGCTGCGAAGCGTACTGAAACAACAAATCGACCGGCTGCCGAAAGTCGAAGGCGGCGACCCCTATTTTTCGCGCGAAAGTTCCGCGGTCATTCAGAAAGCCTCGGATTTCACGAAAACGTTCGGCGACAAATACGCCTCGGTCGAACACCTGCTGCTCGGTATCATCGCCGAAAAAGGGGAGGCCGGACGGCTGCTGAAAGACGCCGGCGCGACCGAAAAAGAACTGATCGCGGCGATCAAAGAGCTGCGCAAAGGTTCGACCGTCGACAGCCAGACCAGCGAGCAGGAGTACGACGCGCTCGGCAAATACGCGATCAACCTGAACGAACAGGCCCGCAAAGGCAAACTCGACCCGGTGATCGGCCGGGACGAGGAGATCCGGCGGGTACTGCAAATCCTGTCGCGGCGAACCAAAAACAACCCGATCCTGGTCGGCGAACCGGGCGTCGGCAAAACGGCCATCGCCGAAGGAATCGCGCACCGGATCGTCGACGGCGACGTCCCGGAGAATCTGCGAAGCAAACAGGTTTATTCGCTGGATATGGGCGCGCTGATCGCCGGAGCGAAGTACAAGGGCGAGTTCGAAGAGCGGCTGAAAGCCGTGGTCAAAGAAGTAATTTCGGCCGAAGGCGAGATCCTGCTGTTCATCGACGAAATCCATACGCTGGTCGGAGCCGGCAAAGGCGACGGCGCGATGGATGCGGCCAACATCCTGAAACCGGCGCTGGCGCGGGGCGAGTTGCGCGCGATCGGCGCCACGACGCTGGACGAGTTCCAGAAATATTTCGAACAGGACAAAGCGCTCGAACGGCGTTTCCAGAAGGTAATGGTCGACGAACCGACGACCGTGGACGCCATTTCGATTTTGCGGGGCCTGAAAGAGCGTTACGAAAACCACCATAAGGTGCGGATCAAAGACGAGGCGATCATCGCGTCGGTCGAACTGTCGCACCGGTACATCACGTCGCGCTTCCTGCCCGACAAGGCGATCGACCTGATCGACGAAGCGGCGGCCAAGCTGCGGCTCGAAATGAACTCCGTGCCCGAAGAGATCGACGAACTCGACCGGAAGGTACGCCAATTGGAGATCGAGCGCGAAGCGATTCGCCGCGAGAAGGACAAGGGTCGGATCGAAGAGCTGACGCGCGAGATCGACGAACTGAACGCCAAACGCACGACCCTGCGCGCCAAATGGCAGAGCGAACGGGATATTTTAGAGAAGATACAGAAGAACAAACAAATGCTCGACGATCTGAAGGTTCAGGCCGCCGAAGCCGAACGCAACGGCGACTACGGCCGCGTGGCCGAGATCCGTTACGGCAAAATGCGCGAGACGGAGACCGAGATTCAGAAACTGCAGGCCGAAGTGAACAAAAACGCCGAGGCCGGGGCGATGATCAAAGAGGAGGTCGATGCGGAGGACATCGCCGAAGTGGTCGCCCGCTGGACGGGCATTCCGGTCAGCCGGATGCTGCAGAGCGAACGTGAGAAGTTGCTGAAGATGGAGAGCGAGCTGCACGACCGGGTAATCGGACAGGATCAGGCGATCGCGGCCGTTTCGGACGCCGTGCGGCGTTCGCGGGCCGGGTTGCAAGATCCGCGCCGGCCGATCGGATCGTTCATCTTTCTGGGCACGACCGGCGTCGGCAAGACCGAGTTGGCCAAAGCGCTGGCCGAATACCTGTTCAACGACGACACGATGATGACGCGTATCGACATGAGCGAGTATCAGGAGCGGCACAGCGTATCGCGGCTGATCGGAGCGCCTCCGGGATACGTCGGTTACGACGAAGGCGGTCAACTGACCGAAGCCGTGCGGCGGAAGCCCTACTCGGTCGTACTGCTCGACGAGATCGAGAAAGCGCATCCGGACGTGTTCAACATCCTGCTGCAAGTGCTCGACGACGGCCGGCTGACCGACAACAAAGGCCGCACGGTCGATTTCCGCAACACGATCATCATCATGACGTCGAACATCGGTTCGCACATCATCATGGACCGACTGTCGAAATACACCAACGATACGCCGCCCGAAAGCGTGCTCGAAGAGACTAAAAAAGAGGTTTTCGACCTGATGAAACAGACGATCCGGCCGGAGTTCCTGAACCGTATCGACGAGATCGTGATGTTCACGCCGCTGACCCGCGACGATGTACGCCAGATCGTCGTGCTGCAAATTCGCCAAATCAACGAAATGCTGGCCCAAAACAGCATCGCGCTGCAGGTGACCGACAAAGCGATCGACTGGCTCGCTGCAGAAGGGTACGACCCGATGTTCGGCGCACGTCCGGTCAAACGGACGCTGCAACGGTATCTGGTCAACGAACTCTCGAAGGAGATCCTGGCCGGCCAGGTAGACCGCAACAGCACGATCACCGTCGACGCCGGCGCCAAAGGATTGGTTTTCAAAAACTGATCATCCGGCGTTGCCGCACGACCGCCCGCCCGGCGCAAGGGCTATCCATAGGTTAATTTCATAAAAACACTCCGAAAAGTTTTTTTCGGAGTGTTTTTTATTCGTTCCAATTCAGATATTCATTCCGGCAGGCAACGCAAAACGCAACACTATAATCGTTGTCCGTCCCTAAAAATCTTATCTAAAAACAGATTTTCCCGCTTATATTTCTTAATTCAATTTTGATATATCAAAATTTTAATTTATTTTCGTATTCAAAATGACTTCGTTATATTATTAATTAAATTTAAATAATTATGAAAATTTTATCTATTTTAGCCCTTGCAACGCTGGTTGTAGCCGTATCCACCATGAACTACACAAGTTTTACGAGATTGAATGAAACTGATCTTTTGCAAGCCAATATCGAAGCGTTAGCCCGGGGTGAATCTGAAACAGGAGTAGCGGAAGCGATGATTTCTGTCACGAGAGGATCAGAAACCATCGAGAATGACAAAGGGGAAAAAGTTACTCTCACATACACTAGATATACCACTACTGCTTGTATTGGCAAAGGCGAAGTATATTGTGTATCAGGACAAACGGTAACAGTTTACGACTAGCAGGCATCCTAGCTCATGAAGCGAATCCTTTTTTCTTTTTTTTCTATCCTGTTGTATTCGTGCACGTCTTCTCCTTTGGCGACGATGTCAATACCCGTCGTTGAACACAAACCGATCGACGATTCCGTATTATTCGATGCAAAGCGGATCGTTTTTTTGTCGTCCGATTCCTGCATGATAGGAAGCATCTCACGAATCGTCCTGTGTGACGACAGGATTTATTTATTAGACACTCAAACCGATGCGGTATGGATATACGACATGCAAGGGAATCATATCGGGCATATTCGGGCAGTCGGACGGGCTGCAAACGAATACATTAACCTAATGGACTTTTTCGTGGACAGGGAATCGAAACAAATCGTCCTATATGCGGACCCTTCTAAATTTTTGTTTTACGATTACAACCTGAAACCCACCCGAGTCATGAAAGCTCCGGCTTTATTTTACGAAACCGTGAATTCCGGAGAACAAATTGTCTGTTTCAATGCGCGAACTGCCGATCCGGAGTGCTGCATTTCAGTACTTGCCGAAAAAAATGGCGACCCGCTAAAAATAAAAACTTCCGTCCCCCTGGCACAGCAAGATTACAGCGACGTATTCGTGTCCGGTCGCCAGCTTACCAAAAGCAAACGCATCAATTTTTCGAAACGGTTCGACAATTCCATTTACAGCGTGGAAAACGGAAGCGTAACCTTGCGATACACGATTGATTTCGGAAAAGCGAATCTTCCGGACGGTTTGTTACAGAAAAAACTCCAATTGCAAGAATTTATCGACAAGGTTGCATCGAAAGGATATATTTATTCGATCGTCAATTTGAAGGAAAACGACTCGCACATTTATTTCAACACTTCTTCACCCGGATTATACCGACTTTCTAAAACGGCTTTCACCGTTCAACACATCCCGGAGATCACAGACAGCGAATCCGGCATCCGACACTCCATGATGATCGCTACCGAAGATAAAAATAACGAATGGATCTGTTTCTGCAAAAACATGATGGAATTGAAAAACGAAGTGGATCTCGATAAAGGTCAGCAAAAAAATAACCCGTTCGTACAAAAAGTAAATTCTTGCAATGAGTCAGACAATCCCGTTCTTTTTTTCTATCATTTGAAATAATCCGACAAATCAAGGAACTGCCAATCTCTTAAATTTGACTTATGAGATATTATTTCCTCTTTTTTCTATTGCTTGTATCGTATTCCTGTTCCCGGGAAGATCAAAATCCCGATTCGATCCGGATCGACCTGTCGCGCAGCTACGGCAATGAACAACTGGAAAACATCGTAGACGATATCCGTTTGGTTCCTCTGGAAACGAACGACAGTTGCATCGTCGGGCAGTACGACCGGGTAATCGTAAAAGGCCGGTCGATTTTCATTCTGGACAAAATGCAAAACACCGTTTTTTGTTTCGATACAACCGGCAAATTCCGACAGAAAATCAACCGACAGGGACGTTCAGGCCAGGAATATATCACGGCAGACGATTTTATCGTACAGGACAATACGCTTATTGTTTTCGACAACAACAAATCGCAATTACAATTTTACGACTTTCAGGGAAACTATGTAAAAACAATACCCGTTTGCCAGGGAGATCAAATCGCGGTTAATCCGGCAGGCGGCTACATCGTTTATTCATCCGTCGCGGACAAATACCATGTCTACACATTCAACGACAAGGGAGAAAAAACCGGCGAATACCTACCCGTCGAATCAAAAATAATCAACCTCCCGAGCGCATTTTGCAATAACAAATCCATCCTCTCCTATAATGACGAAACATTCATTCTCAATTTTTTCGACTACAATGTTTACTCATTGAAAAACAACGAGCTAAAAATCAAATACCGTTATGACTTCGGGGTGAAAAATATGCCCGACGACCTACTCGAAGTATCCGATCCGGCTTCATTCATGCAAAAAATAGCAAAAGACAAGAGCGTTCAACAAATTGAAAACTTTACCGAAACACGAAATTGGATAACATTCGATGCGCGCTATCCTGTCTATTACAACAAAAATGCACAAGTCTATTATGTATTCAACGAGTTGAAATTTCCTTACAGTCTTTTCTTTTGGCAAGCTCCTTTGGCAATAAACGACGACAATGAATATTTCTCGATCGTTTCCATCAACCAAATCCAGGCTTTGGTCCCGGCTGTGAAAAAATATACCGGACAATACCCTTTCATCGAAACCGTCGCAAGTGCGTCGATTAATGATAACGACAATAATTGGGTCCTGTTTTTCCGGCTGAAAAACAATTAATAATAAACAAATCAACCTTATAAATCCCCGAAAAGAGATCTCGGCCGGCAAGGTGGGCCGCAACAGCACGATCACCGTCGACGCCGACGGCAAGGGATTGGTTTTCAAAAACGGATCGCGCGGCGTCGCCGCAGCGACCGCCTGCCCAGCGCGAGGGCAGCCCTTAGGCTAGTCATAAAAAACACTCCGAGACCGTTCGGAGTGTTTTTTTATAATCCATTAGCCTTTCTATACTATATTTAGACCTGAATAAACAAATAACGCTGATATATTCTTCTTACATTTGTTAATATATTTTATATCGGAATCAAAAATTTAGACAATAACCTTATTTAACAAACTAACATAATCATGAAAAAAAGAACTATTAAATTGTTTTGTGTCGGGATCGCCGGAGCTTTAGCGGTTTCAGCTTATATCCAAAAATTTCACAAATCTGAAACCGATTTACTGTTTTCCAACATTGAAGCATTGGCCGACCCTGAACAGTCGACAAATAAGTTTGATTGGGTTCCTCCCACAATAAATTGTTCAGTCTATGTTGCAAATAAACAAAATCCCACGCAAGAAGGAACCTATATTCCAGGGACAAAAGATACCTGTATTTCAGGATCACAACACTCAGGATGCCCCGACTGTTCAATATAATTGGCAAAACATCATACCATAAATGAAACTTTGGAAATCAATTCTACCTGTTATTGGTATTGCAGGAAAATAATCCTGCAATACCAATAACTCCAAATATAAAGTGGCGACATCGGACTCAATCACGATATTGCATGTACACGATATCGACCCGGACTTATCCATTGAAAACCTGATAGATTCGGTCGGGTATATTCAATTGGAAACGACCCCCGAATCCCTGTTTGCAGACATGCGAGGGTTGGAAATCTTGAATGACAAATTTTATATCCTCGATTTTAAAGGAACGACTATTCTGTCTTTCGACAAAAATGGAAAATTTCTCAGAAAAATTTCAGCCCAAGGAAGAGGACCAAATGAGTATATCATGCTGGACTGGATGCGTACGGATCCTTACACCAATAAGGTTCTGGCCGTCGATGGATTTTCGAATAAAATACTCATTTATGATGAAAACCTGAAGTTGGAACAAATCGTGCATACCGATTTCCGTCCCCGAATCGTCATTGCGTTCCGCGACCAAAAACTAATCCATTACAATTATGTAAACAAGGAGCAAGAACCTCCCGGTCTACTTAAAGAGTTTGATCTGCATATTATCGACATGACGGGAAAAACGACGGGAGGTTATATCAAAAACCGGACTCCTGAACACAATATCTTAGGTACTCATGCAACCTCTTCACATGCAGACGGTAGTATCTCTTTTTTGCCCATATTCGGCGATACTGTCTATAACATATCGGCCGACGGAACCATAAAGCCATCCTACATATTGGAGATGGAAGGCAAACATATCAAAGGATTATCGGAACGACAACGAAACGAAATCGAATCGGACGAAAATAACCCGTCCCACCGTTACGATTCCTGGGAAGAAAAGGGTTATCTCCTTCCTTTTGAAATATTCGATAACGGAACCCCGATCTCAATTACGTTCAATTCCAGAGAAAGCCTTCGTTACCTCTATTCACCGCAAAGCGGAAAATCATATTTATACAACCCGATGAAAATAGAGGGTAACAGTACGCTGAAATTTTTAACGCAGTCCGCCATGGCCCAACAAGGAGAATGGTTTTATCAGCCGCACAATGCGATCACAATGCAAAACCTGAGCGACTATTACAAATTCTCCGGCAAATACCTCGATATGATCAACGGAATGGAACCCGATGCCAACCCTGTGATTATCTATTACAGATTCAAACCGTTCTGAGCCGACGTATGAAAATTTCGCACCTTTTGTTGTGGGCGATCGTGTTGACGGCGCCGACCGGTTGCCAAAGGCGGATCGCCGAAAAGGATAAGTACATCGTAGAATTTCTGTCCCGCCCGGTTCGTTTCGACCATACGTATTCACCGGATCGGGCGGCCGATTCCCTCCTGTTCGGAACAAAACCGAAACTAATCCATTACGTCGACTCTTCGGGATGCATCAGTTGCAAATTCAGCGATCTGAAATTATGGTCGGTAGTCCATAAGCACTTCCGGATTCCGGTCGTATTGGTATGCGAAACACAAGACATCCCGTCGACACGATACAGACTGCAAAGCATAAACTGGCGGTTCCCGGTAGTGTACGATACGGCCGGCCTGTTTCGTACGAACAACCGGATCAGTACTCCGGTACTCCAAACGTTTTTACTGGACAGCGGCAATCATCCGCTGATCGTAGGAAATCCGATCGGAAATACGCAACTCTGGAATCTTTATGAAAAAGAGATCGCCCGGTTGACGGACATCCGGGAACGGTAAGAAGCAAATCACAATATCGTTACGGTCGAACTATTCCCGCGCCCCTCTTCATTTGATTACAAAGTCCTCATTATTAAACTGTTTACTTGTCGGCAAATAGCGATGAACGAATCCCGATCTCCGGTCGGAAATCACGATTCGCCGTCCAGCGGCAGCGTCACCGCAAAGCGGGAACCCTCCCCGAACCGGGATACGAACGACACCGTTCCGCCGAGCCGCTCGGTGATCGTCCTGCAAATCGGCAGGCCCAGCCCGGCACCCTGCACGAAGCTGTCCACTTTGAAAAAGCGTTTGAAAATGTCTCGCTGCTTATCTTCAGGAATTCCGCAACCGGTATCTTCGACGAACAGCTCCACGGTACGTACGTCCGCAGCGATCGCATAACCGAGGCCGATGTGCCCGGCAAAGGTGAATTTCGCCGCATTCGACAGCAAGTGGTCGAGCACCTGCCGCAACCGCACGGCGTCGGTCGTAATTTTCATATCCTCATCCGGAAGCATCAGATCGAACCGTACGTCCGGACGCATATCCAGCAAATAATTGTGATAAATATCGGACAACAACCGGCCGAGCCCGCATTCGGCGAAATTGTATTCCATCGTCCCGGACTCGATTTTCGACAGATCGAGCACGTCCGAAATCAAAGCCAGCAACTGGTTGCTGTTGGTATTGATCAGACTGACGAATTCCTGCCCCTCGGAACTGTCGATAGCAATATCTCCGTGTGTCAACAGATTTGAAAAACCGACGATGGCGTTCAGCGGAGTACGGATCTCATGGCTTATATTGGTCAGAAACGCCGACTTGAGCCGGTCGCTCTCCTGCGCCCGATCGCGCGCGGCAATCAGGTTCTGCTCGACGATCTTATGATTCTGGATGCTCTGACAAACTCCCACGATCCGGTACGGAGCGCCCTCCGTCCGACCCAGGTAAACGGATTTCTCCTGGAACCATTCCCAGGTTCCGTCGGCGCGCTGCAAACGGTAGGTGAAAAGATCCGTATTCAATTTCCCGGCTATCTGGGACATCAGCGCTTCGATCAGGCCGTCCCGTTCCTCGGGATGCACCCTGGCGGCAAATTCGTCGGCCGTCAGCGTACAGTCTCCCACCGGAATACCCAGATGAGTGAACCAGCGGGCGTCGATGATCATTTTGTTTTGTTCGATATCGAAAAACCAGGGAAAAATCTTCGCATCGGTCAACGCCATTTCCAGAACGTATTCCCGGGTCAGTTCTTCCTCGATATTCCGGAACAGGAAAAATATCCGGATTAGTCGTCTGCCGTCATATTCTCCGATGAATTGACCTTTGACATAGAATTTATCTTCCGACCCCAACTTACGAACGTATGTATTCACAGGCAACTCAATGGATTGCTCTCCGCTGACAATACGCTCCATCAACTCGGAAAGAATATTGCGCCCGTCGTGGAAAATTCCGAAGAACTCCTGCATCTCCCGACCGGACACCTCGTATCGGTCCAACTTCAAATCACTCAGCGCCTGGGTATTGATCCTTCGTATTTTTCCGGATGCGTCGACGGCCAAAAGTCCCACGGACAATGTACTGAGCATATTGTCCTGCTGCATCTGCGAAACGCTCTGCGATCCGGAAGCACCGGACGAACGCCTGTTTTTTTTAAAGAACCGCATCCGACTCATCACTCGTAGCTTTGTTTGCCGGTACTAAGTTATACTAAAAAAATCGAATTGACCTGAGAATCTGAATAAAATATTGTATCGGCAACGATATCCGGCTCTTTCCGGGAGTCCGCTGCCGATAAAATGTCAATAAGTTCACACGCCGAAACCGGAAAGACCGGACAATTATACATTCCTTTGTATGCATAAAAACCGAAACGCAATGTCATTGACTGTTATCGAACTGGAAAACATGGAATTCCAGGCATTTCACGGCTGCTACCCGCTCGAACAAGTAGTGGGAAACCGTTTCCTGGTGAACGTTACGATCGAAGCCGACCTGTCGCTGGCCGCCGAAAGCGACGACGTGGCCGACACGATCAACTACCTGCACGTCTACGAAACCGTCCGCGAACAGATGGCCGTCAAATCGCACATCCTCGAACACGTCGCCCGGCGCATCATCGACGCGATCTACCGCAGATTCCCGCCGACACGACGGGTGCGGGTCAAAGTCTCGAAAATGGCGCCGCCGCTGGGCGGAAAAATCGAACGCGTTTCGGTAAGCCTTGAGAAATAGGGCATTCCGGAAAGTGTTGATAAAATATTGATAAGATTCGCCACCGGCGCTTCCGGAAAAAACAAAGAGTTCGTAATCTTGTAACGCCGAACCCTGACGAACACGGGACGGTTAACCGAGTTATTGATCATGTCTGAGAAAACACAAAACAACAGCAAGACCGACGCAATGAAGACGTACAACTATGCCGACGCCGTAGAGGTCGCCAAACGATATTTCAAGGGCGACGACCTGGCCGCAACGGTATGGGTGAGCAAGTATGCGCTGAAAGATTCGATGGGAAATCTTTACGAAGAGTCTCCGGAGCAGATGCACCGCCGGATCGCCGACGAAATCGAACGGATCGAACGGCGCTATCCGAATCCGATGACCGCCGCACAGGTGTACGACCTGCTGAAAGAGTTCCGCTACCTGATTCCGCAGGGGGGGCCGATGACCGGCATCGGCAACAACCTGCAGATCGCGTCGCTGTCGAACTGTTTTGTGATCGGACACCGCCATCCGGCCGACTCGTACGGCGGCATCATCCGCATCGACGAAGAACAGGTGCAGCTGATGAAACGCCGCGGAGGCGTCGGGCACGACCTGTCGCACATCCGGCCCACCGGCAGCCCGGTGCTGAACAGCGCGTTGACCTCGACGGGGATCGTGCCGTTCATGGAGCGATATTCGAACTCGACGCGCGAAGTGGCGCAGGACGGACGGCGCGGCGCGCTGATGTTGTCGCTGTCGGTAAAACACCCGGACGCAGAAAACTTCATCGACGCCAAAGTCGAAACCGGCAAAGTAACCGGAGCGAACGTTTCGATCAAGATCGACGACGAATTCATGCACGCCGTAATCGACGGCAAAAAATACCACCAACAGTTCCCGATCGATTCCGACAAGCCGATGTACGAGAAAGACATCGACGCGCGCGCATTGTGGAACAAAATCGTCTTCAACGCATGGAAGTCCGCCGAACCGGGCGTGCTGTTCTGGGACACCATCCTACGCGAATCGGTGCCGGACTGCTACGCCGACCTCGGATTCCGCACCGTTTCGACGAACCCGTGCGGCGAAATTCCGCTGTGCCCGTACGACAGTTGCCGCCTGCTGGCGATCAACCTGTACAGCTACGTCGACAAGCCGTTCACGAAGGAGGCTTCGTTCAACTTCGATAAATTCAGGCGGCACGTCGCCGCAGCCATGCGGATGATGGACGATATCATCGACCTCGAACTCGAAAAGGTCGAAGCGATCCTCGAAAAAATCTCGAAAGATCCCGAAGACGAGGATATCCGCCAGGTGGAAGTGAAACTGTGGGAGAAAATCCGCGAAAAAGCGCTTCAGGGACGCCGTACGGGCCTGGGCATCACGGCCGAAGGCGATATGCTGGCAGCCTTGGGCCTGCGCTACGGAACCGACGAAGCGACCGATTTCGCCGTCGAAATACAAAAAACGCTGGCAGTGGAAGCCTACCGCACATCGGTCAAGATGGCGCAGGAGCGCGGTAAATTCCCGATATACGACGCCGGGCACGAAGAGGGCAACCCGATGATCGAACGCATCAAAGAGGCGGACCCGGCCCTTTACGAAGAAATGGTGAAACACGGCCGCCGCAACATTGCGATGCTGACGATCGCCCCGACCGGAACGACCAGTCTGATGTCGCAGACCACCTCGGGCATCGAACCGGTATTCCGTCCGGTCTATACGCGCCGGCGCAAAGTGAATCCGGGCGATCAGGACGTCAAGGTGACTTTCGTGGACGAAGTGGGGGATTCCTGGGAAGAATACAACGTATTCCACCACAAATTCCTCGTCTGGCTCGAAGTGAACGGATACGACATCGAAGAGGTCAAAAACATGCCGATGACCGAAATCGACAAACTGGTGGCCCTGTCGCCCTATTACAAAGCGACGGCGAACGACATCGACTGGGTCAGCAAGGTCAAGATGCAGGGCGCCATTCAGAAATGGGTCGACCACTCGATCTCGGTAACGGTCAACCTGCCGAACGAAGTAACCAAAGAACTGGTCGCCAAAGTATACCTGACGGCCTGGGAGTACGGCTGCAAGGGCGTCACCGTTTACCGCGACGGATCGCGCGCCGGCGTGCTGGTCGACAAGAAGAAGAAAAAGGGAGCCAAGACGGAGGAAGCTCCGGTCAATCCGGACGGATACCGGCCGCCGCTCAAACGCCCGCTCGAATTGTCCGCCGACATCGTTCGCTTCAAGAACGGCGAGGAGGACTGGATCTCGTTCGTCGGCATTTACAACGACCGTCCCTACGAGATTTTCACCGGAAAGATCGAGGAGGATGCGATGTTCATCCCGCAGAAAATCAAAAAAGGCGTGATCATCAAGGTCAAGGACGCCGAAGGCAACAAACGCTACGACTTCCAGTACAAGGACAAATACGGGTACACGAACACGATCGGCGGCATCTCGCGCCTGTTCGACGAAGAGTTCTGGAACTACGCGAAACTGATTTCGGGCGTGCTGCGCAACGGTATGCCGATTCTGGACGTGGTGACTTTGATCGAATCGCTGCACCTGAACAGCGAGAGCATCAATACGTGGAAAAACGGCGTGGCACGTGCGCTGAAACAATACATTGCCAATGGAACCAAAGCCAAAGAAAAGTGTCCGAACTGCGGACAGGAAACCTTGGTTTATCAGAACAGCTGTCCGGTTTGCATGAGCTGCGGTTACTCCAAATGCGGATAACCGGCTCCCGGGAAACCGGGTTCGTCACAGCCGGCGAGTCGCGGACGGTTGATTCCCCGCGGGTCTTGGAACGGGCGTTTGTCGGGAGGCATCCCGAAACGGCGCCCTTTCCCGGACTAACGGGAAAAAACGGGAACCAACACACCCACACCTATAAAACGCGAAACATGATCGAACATAAATTTCCGGAAAGCCGGGAACTGGATATCGAACTGAACGACGAAATCGCCGAAGGCGAATATTCCAACCTCGTCATCATCTCGCATTCCACGTCGGAATTCGTACTGGACTTCGTCCGGATGATGCCCGGCGTATCGAAAGCGCGGATCAAAAGCCGGATCGTCCTGGCTCCGGAACACGCCAAACGGCTGCTGCTGTCGCTGCAGGAGAACATCGAACGCTACGAAGCGGTCGTAGGCACCATTAACCTGCCCAAAATGCCGTCCGAAGAGACCAGCATGGCCATGAGCTTCATCGGGGGCGAAGCCTGAAAAAACGGACGTTTAAAACGGGTTAAAACAGGGTATCCTGCCGGGTCGGCGGAATGATTCCGAGATGCGCGTAAGCCAGCTCGGTCGCTTCGCGTCCGCGGGGGGTGCGCTTCAGAAAACCTTCCTTGATCAGGAACGGTTCGTAAACTTCTTCGATCGTGCCGGTATCTTCGCTGACAGCCGTGGCGATCGTGCCGAGGCCGACCGGGCCGCCGCCGAACTTGTCGATGATCGTCGTGAGGATCTTGTTGTCCATCCGGTCGAGTCCCCGCGCGTCGATATTCAGCGCATTCAGCGCATAGCGCGTAATTTCCAGATCGATATGCCCGCCGCCCTTGACCATTGCGAAATCGCGCACCCGGCGCAGCAGAGCGTTGGCGATCCGCGGCGTACCGCGGCTGCGTAGCGCCACTTCCCGGGCCGCCTGATCGTCGATCGGGATGTTCAGGATACCGGCCGAACGGCGGACGATCCCGCTCAAAACACGGCTATCGTAATATTCCAGGTGACACTGTATCCCGAACCGGGCCCGCAACGGACTCGTCAGCAATCCGCTGCGAGTCGTAGCGCCGATCAGCGTGAACGGGTTCAACTCGATCTGGATCGAACGGGCGCTCGGCCCCTTGTCCAGCATGATGTCGATCTTGTAGTCCTCCATCGCCGAATACAGGTACTCCTCGACAATCGGGCTGAGCCGGTGTATTTCGTCGATGAAAAGCACGTCGCCGGCATTGAGATTCGTCAGCAAACCGGCCAGATCCCCTGGTTTGTCGAGCACCGGCCCGGAGGTCATCTTGAGGGTCGCCCCCATTTCGTTGCAAATGATATTCGCGAGCGTCGTCTTGCCGAGTCCCGGAGGCCCGTGCAGCAACACGTGGTCGAGCGATTCGCCGCGCATCAGCGCCGCCTGGATGAACACCGTCAGGTTGTCGACGATCTTGTCCTGTCCGCTGAACGTTTTGAGTTCCTGCGGGCGGATCTTGTTCTCGAAATCGAGGTCGGTCTCTATGTTCCGGATATCTTTCATCGGTTCGGCTTGACGCTGCAAAGATAACGATTATTTGCCGAAATACGCTACCGCTCGGCTCCCCATTCGTAATGCGGGGCATCGACGCCGAGCAGCGACAAGACGCGTTCGACGATCGTTCCGCACAGTTGTTCGACAGTCGCCGGCTTCGAATAGAACGACGGCGACGCCGGACAGACGATCGCGCCGGCCTCGGTCAGCCGCAAGAGGTTGTGCAAATGGATCGCGCTGAGCGGAGCCTCGCGCGTGACGAGAATCAGCCGCCGCCGCTCCTTCAGCATCACGTCGGCCGCCCGACACACCAAGTTGTCCGAAACGCCCGAAGCGATCCGTCCGACCGTACCCATCGAACAGGGAATCACCGCCATCGCATCGTACGAAGCCGAACCGGAAGCCGGCGCGGCGAACAGGTCGTCGTCGTCGTAACGGGTAAAACGGCTGTCGGACAGCCATTCGTCGCGGTCTTCGAACGCAGCGACGCGGCGGCCGTTCCCGGTGACGATCAGCGCGATCTCGCCCAATTCCACGACGCGGGAAAGCGCTTCGCACAGCAGGCGGGCATAGACGGAACCACTGGCTCCGGTCACCGCTACGATGATTTTTCGTCGGCCGTCCATCTTCATAATTCGATTACGGAACATTCGAGTCCCTGTTTTTGCAAATACTGTAAGGTGCGCGGCAACGCGTAACGCAGGTTGCGGAACGACTTGACCGAATCGTGGAATACGACGATCGAACCGCCGCGCACGTGTCTGGTAACGTTGTGCAGACACTGCCGCGGCGAGATCAGCCGGCTGTAATCGCGGCTCAGCACGTCCCACATCACGATGTTGTAACGTTCGCTGATGCGGTGCGCCTGCGACGGCTTGATCCGCGCATAGGGCGGACGGAACAGGTCGGTATGCAGGATATCGTTCGCGAAATCGACGTCTTCGAGGTAACGTTCGAGACTCATGCCCCAACCTTTCTGGTGACTGTAGGTATGGTTACCGATGGCGTGTCCGGCGTCCACGATCATGCGGTACAAGTGCGGGTACTGCTCGGCGTTTTTGCCGAGGCAGAAAAACGTAGCTTTGGCGTCGTACTCGGCCAGCTGGTCGAGGATCCACTCGGTAACGCCGGGCGTGGGGCCGTCGTCGAACGTCAGATAAACCCGGTCGCTTTCGGGCATCGACCAGATCAGCGAAGGAAACAGGCGTCGTATGAATTTAGGCGGTCGTATGTACATGGTCCGTTATATCCGGATAAAGCGTACCGGCGGATACGCGATACCGTAAAAAAGCGTTATTTTATACTGCACGGAGCAGGCCGGAACCTCCGGAAAATTTTCGCAAAGTAAGCTTTTTTGCTTCAATTGTCAAAACAACGCGATTTTTGCACGTTTTGTTGTTCCGCCGTCCGCAACCGCGCGCCCGAAGCGACGGCCGCCTATCGAAAAAATGAAGGTTCCCCGTTCCGATTCCGGCAAAAAAAGCCTACTTTTGAAAACATGCCGCCGCCGTCCGGCACACCGGCGGCGCGGCGTAAAACCTCAACCGAAAAAGCCATGTTCGACAAACAAACCTATATCGCCCGCCGCAAGGCGCTGCACGCCAAATTGTCCGGCGGCCTCGTGCTGCTACCGGGCAACGACGAATCTCCGGCCAACTATCCGGGCAATACGTTCCGATTCCGGCAGGACAGCACGTTCCTGTATTTTTTCGGGCTGAACCGCCCGGGCTGCTCCGGCCTGCTCGATCTGGATTCCGGCGAAGACGTTCTGTTCGGCGACGACCCGACCCTCGAAGACATTATCTGGACGGGGCCCCAGCCTTCCCTGGCCGAACTGGCCGGCGAAGTCGGCGTCGAAAAAACACAGTCGGCCGCCCACCTGCAGAAGCGGATCGAAGCGGCCGTCGCCAAAGGCCGCCGCATCCTCTTCCTGCCGCCGTATCGCGGCGAAACCCGTTCGACGATGAGCCGACTGCTCGGCATCCGCGCCGACCGGCTGGCGTCCTACGCTTCGGCGGAATTGGCGCGCGCCGTCGTCGCGTTGCGCGAGGTAAAAGAGCCTGCGGAGATCGAAGAGATCGAACGGGCCTGCGAGACCGCCGGCAAAATGCACCGCCTGGCGATGCGCATGTGCCGTCCGGGGATTACCGAACGCGAAATCGCCGGGGCGATCGAAGGCGTCGCCCTGCAACACGGAGCCGGAGTATCGTTCCCGTCGATCGTAACGCAGCACGGCGAAACGCTGCATAACCACGATTACGACCATGTCCTGCAAAGCGGCCGGCTGATGCTGATCGACGCCGGCGCAGAGACGGCGATGAACTATTGCAGCGACTTCACGCGGACATTCCCGGTCAACGGACGTTTCACCGGCAGGCAAAAAGACGTTTACGACATCGTGCTGGCGGCCAACGACCGCACGTTCGAACTGGCCGGGCCGGACACGTTCTACTACCGGATGCACAACGAAGCGTCGATGGTGATCGCCGAGGGACTCAAATCGCTCGGCCTGATGCGCGGCAACATGCAGGACGCGGTCGGGGTGGGGGCGCAGGCGCTGTTCATGCCGCACGGGTTGGGACACCAGATGGGGCTCGACGTGCACGACATGGAGAATATCGGCGAAAAATACGTCGGCTACGACGAAGAGACGCTGCGCAGCTCGACGCCGGGGCTTTCGTCGCTCAGAATGGGCAAACGGCTGAAAGAAGGCTTCGTCATCACGGTCGAGCCGGGCATTTACTTTATTCCGGCGCTGATCGCCAAATGGGAACGGGAAGGACTCGGCGGCGGGTTCATCGACTTCGAAAAAGTGCGGGAATACCTCGATTTAGGCGGTATTCGGATCGAGGACGACATGCTGATTACTTATTACGGCAACCGGATGCTCGGCGGTAACCGCCCCCCGGTAACGACCGCCGGGATCGAAGCGTACATGAACGGCGGATAACGGCTCCGCCCGCCTGCCGCAGAGCGCAAAAAGCGGTTCCGTTTTTCCCGTCGATTTTCATTCGATAGAACAGCGGGGACAAGAATGTTTCGTTCGGGGTACGGAACCGCTTTCAGGCAAAAGTAAATAAAATTCCGTGCATTCCGTCCGGCCCCGAAATTTTTCCGAGACGGCACCGTTCGGAAAATCCTCGCCGCCGGAACGGGGCGGAGCGTCGGAACCCTTGCGAACGGAGCAACCGTCCCGGCAACCCGTACAGGACCCCGAATAAAAAAGATTCCGCCCGGCGGGGCGGAATCTTTTCCGTTTTCGTTTTCGGGAGCGCTCCTTCCGGCCGACGCATTACGGCCGGTCGACTTCGGAGATCCGGATCAATTTCGACTCCGGAGCCTGCGTAAAAGTGAACCGCAGCCCCTGGCCGAGCAGCTCCTCGCCGCCAAACAATACGCTTTGCTGCGTATCCATATCGGTAACCCGGTACCGTTTCTGCGGATCGAGCCCTTTCAACCGGCATACGCCCGAATCGTAGATCGACCCGGCCCGGTTGAACATCTGCACGAAGCCCGTACCCGTCTCGGGACGGAAGAACATCCAGCCGATCCACACGTCGTCCTGCAAGCTGTACGCAGTCAGCGGATAGAAGTCGCCGCGGTAGTCGCCGCGCACCTCCTCCCACTGCGCCAGCAATCTGCGCAGCAACGGGTAATCGGCGTCCTTGACCCGCGAATCGAGATTCAGCACGATCGACGGGCTCATATTGCTGCGGAAATCGTAAGCCGTGATCCGGTTGACCCCGGCGCCGGAGAACGGAATCCAGGCCGAAAGTCCGTAAGTCTGTCCCTGCACGCCGACCGGTTCGAACGCGTAGTCGCTGCGCCACAGCGGTACGGCGCGCCGCAGGTTTTCGAGTTCGAGCCGCTTGCCGCCGGCGGCGCAGATGTCGATCAGCATCCCCGGATGGCGGCGTTGCAGCTCGTCCATGTATTTCAGGTAACCGATTACGTGCTTGATTTCGGCGATCCCCTGCCGGTCGGGATTTTTGCGGTCTTCCTCGTTCCAGTAATCGGACGACATGACGGCGAAATCCTGACGGTACAGGTCGATATCCTCGCTTTTGAGCAGACTGTCCACATGATCGGTCATCCAAGCCAGCGCTTCGGGATTTCCGTAGTTGAAAAAGCGGGTAGTGCCGTCGCCGAGCGTCCACTCCGGATGGTTTTCATAAATCCAACTGCCGGCCGTCACGCGCTCCGGCTCGAACCAAAGCAACGACCTGACCCCTTTCGCATGGGCGTGGTCGCTGATCGCCCGCAGTCCGTTCGGGTAACGTTTCGGGTCGGGATACCACGTTCCGAGCAGATCTTGCCACGAACCTCCCCGGTTCGGATACCAGCCGGCGTCCATCCACCAGTAATCCAACTTCACACCCTCTTCGAGGTAACGGTCGATAAACTCCATCTGGTCTTTATCCGTAGCATGGAACATCTCGGCGAAATAGGCCGAACTGGCCGCTTCGAGGATCGGTTCGGGCAAACGGCCTCCCGGACGCGGCAGGTTATGGTCGTACATCCAGCCGCGCCACATGTTTTGCGCCGCGTCGCGCGTCCCGTTCCAGAACATCACTACGACCAGCGGCGTGCGAATCTCCTCGCCCGGTTCAAGGTACAAGCGCGTTTTAATCTGTCCGATGCGAACGTTCAGCGTCGTGTCGGCCTTCCTGTCGAACGAAGCTTTCCACTGCGCAGGCCAACCTACGGCGGTCATCACGCCCCGGGTTCCGCCGTTCCACTCCGCATTGAAGAACGGCAGGTTCTCGGCCGTCGGGAAACCGTACCAGAAAGCGCCGACCTCTTTGGCCTCCTGCCGGCCGAGCTTCATCCGGTTCGGCTGGAAATCCTTCGCTCCAGAGTGCCCTCCCTCGTTGTAGTTCAGGTAAACGTCGTCTTTCCCGTCCAATCCGAACGGAACGTCCAAAGGCAACAGGTTTTCGAGGATTCCGGTTTTCGTCCTGCCGTTATTTTTGAAATAGACGACCCACTCCACGGCCGGGTAATCGGCATAACGAACGATCTCGCAGCGCACCTCCAGGCCGGAAGCGGGATCGGTATAAGTCCGCGCCTCCCGTTCGCGGGCGGCATCCGCCGAACCGGTTTTCACTTTCAATTTGCAGCCGCTTAAAAATTCGCCGGAAGATTTCCCGTCGTAAACGAAACTGAACGGCAGCGGTCCGCCGACGGCAAACTGCCGATCGACCCATGCGCGGCAAGCATCGATCTGTGACTGCGGAACGGCAACAGACGCTTCCGCCTTTTTCGCGGAAAGCGAAACGGCCAGACCGCACGATGCGAGTAAAATAAGAAAAACGCGTTTTCTGAACATAAATCTATTTTATTGAACGTTAAAAAAGAATCCGTACCGCACGGAAAATTTCCATAAACGACGCATACCTCCGTCCGCGGTGACAAAACGGGCGACGGCAACCCATACACGTTCCAAAAAACGGCCCTCTTATCCGAAACAATCGCCGTGCACGTTTTCAAAGATACCGAAATTATTCCGAAACGGCACAAAAAAGCCGCATTTTTACAAATGCGGCTTGCCAATCGTAAGTTCGAGACCTATTCTTTGATCCGTTCGTTGTACTCGCGGGTACGGGTATCCACGCGGATTTTGTCGCCGGTATTGATAAACAACGGCACCTTCACAGTAGCTCCCGTATCGACCGTAGCCGGCTTCAGCGAATTGGTCGAAGCGGTGTCGCCTTTCACGCCGGGTTCGGTGTAAGTCACTTCCATGTCCACTACCGGAGGAAGTTCGGCCGAAAGGACGGTTTCCTTTTCGGTATGGAACATCACCTCCACGACCTGTCCTTCGCGCATCAGGTCGGAATTATTGATCAGATTGCGGTCGATATGGATCTGCTCGAACGTTTCGGTATGCATGAAATTGCAGCCCAAATCGTCTTCGTAAAGGTACTGGTAGGGACGGCGTTCCACACGAACCGGTTCGATCTTCTCGCCGGCCGAGAACGTTTTGTCGAGCACGCGCCCGTTTTCGAGGTTTCTCAGTTTGGTGCGGACGAAGGCCGGGCCTTTGCCGGGTTTTACGTGCAGGAATTCGACGATCGAAAACGTTTTACCGTCCAGTTCGATGCACATTCCGTTTTTGATATCTGCTGTCGTTGCCATTGCATTGAATTGTTTTAGGTTGCAAAAGTAGTTTTTTTTTCCGAAAAATGAAAACCGAAGATCCATCGCCCACTACAACACTGAAAATCAATAAAATAATCCATTACGATTGAAAATCGTGAACCCGAAATTGAACGTCAGGAACCAGTTGTTTTTGTTGGTGACGTCGTATTTCGACAGGGTCAAGCTGACCGGGCCGAAAGCCGTCTGATAGACCAGCGACGAATTGAACATGTAGCGCACGCGCTTGTGGATATTCTCTTTCACCTTGTTGTTGTCGCCGGGCAGGAAGGCGTAGGCGCTGTTTTTCAGGTAGAACTTCGGGGCGAACTCGAACGTCGGCATAATGCCGAGTCCGATGAACGAATTGCTGCGGAACTCCTTGATATACACGAACCGGCTGTGCGGAGTCGGCGTGAAAGCCGGCGAAGAGATGTTGGTCGCGTACTCGTTTGTGAACGAAGGATGATTCGTCACGACCAACTGCGCCAGGTATCCGACCGAGAACCATTTGCACACCGGATAATAGTGCTCGCGGACGAACTGCGCCCCGAACCAGTGCCGCGAATCGCCGCTGCGCCTCGGAACCTGATCGGGCGACCGGGTTCCGGGAGCGTACATTTCGTTGCCGGTAACGAAAATGGCCGATATCGTCTGGCGGATACCCCGCGTCGGGTAGAGCAGGTAGTTCAGGCCGTTGCGGTCGAGTTCCAGCTTCAGGCCGAAGAACGGGAACTGCGTCCGGTCCATCACGTCGTCGTCCGTATAGTCGGTCGTCTGGAAATAACTGTAACGGTCGTAACCTCCGTTCATGCGCAGCGACAGCACCGAATAACGATCGACCGGTACGGTCAGCGCGGCCGTCGCATACGTGTCGATATACTTCGAGTAGGTCAGGTCGGTCTTTTTGGCGATCCCGCCGAAATTGCTTTTAAAATAGTTGTAATAGTTGAAGTTATACCCGTAATCGAGCGAAAACAGCGCCTTCATGAAAAAATCGGTACGTCCCCGCAGCGACAACGACGAGTAGAGCGGACTGAAATAACCGTCGAAATTGTAGGTCTGCGAACTGAGGCCGATCCGCCGGTATTCGAGTCCGACGTAGGCCTGGTTCATCGACGTCGACGACACGTTGCCGCCGAACATCACTTTGAAGCTCGGTTTGGTCTTCATCTCGATGTCGAGCTTGAAAAATTTCGAGGAATCGTCGTAGGTCACGTCCGGATAATTTCCTTCGATATCCCCGTCCGACAAAATCTTGAAATAACCGGAACGGAATTTTTCGAGGTCGAATGCTCGGTCCTTCTTCTTTTTAGCGTTTTTCGGCCCGTCCAGTTGCAGCAACTCCTTAACATACATCGTCTGGTTATCGTTCAGCCCGGAAATCTCGTACTTGTCGAAAAACAGGTTCGGCAACGAAGCCCGGTAAGCCTTCCGAGCCGCCGACAGCGAATCGGGGTCCACGCGGCGGGTAATGCGCTCCTTGATCAGCGGCATCGCGTCGATGGCGTCGCTGTAACCGCGGTTGATCACATACTCCACCTTGCCGAAATCGAGCGTCGACACATCCTCGAAAGCGTGTTCGATCAGAATGTCGCTGTCCGACGGCAATTTGTAGTCGGTATGCATCATCGTCAGCGCCAGGATCTGGTCCACCACGTTGTCCTCGCTGGGCTTGGTATTGCCGGCCGTGCACTTGCTTCCGATCAGCACCTCCGGACCGAAATCCTCTTTCAGCACCTGCCATGGGAAATTATTGTACATGCCGCCGTCGTAGAGCAGCGTCGAATCCTGTTTCAGCGGTTTGAAAACGAGCGGAATGGTCATCGAAGCCCGGATCGCCTTACCCAGGTCTCCGTTGCGGTACACCACCTCCTTCTGCGCGGCCGCATCGGTTGCCACGCAACGAAACGGGACGAAAAGCTTATCGAAATCGCCTCCGCACTGCGCGTTCGGCGCTGCGAAGAACTCCACGAACGACATGTCGATCTGGTCGGACGGGATCAAGTTGGTGGGCAACTGGGCCACCATCTTTTTGTTGCGGTTACGCAGATCGAGCCGCAACGACACCATCGCCGCATTGGGTTGTTTCTGCCGGAAATAATAGATATACTGCGGCTTGATCTTGCCGCTCATCCAGTATTTGATCTGATCCGATTTGAAAACTTCGGCCATTTCGTCGGGCGTGTACCCGATCGCGTAAAGCCCCGCGATAATCGATCCCATCGACGTGCCCGAAACGTAGTCGACCGGAATCCCGTTCTCTTCCAAAGCCTTCATTACTCCGATGTGGTACAATCCCTTAGCCCCGCCTCCGCTCATCACCACACCCACTTTTTGCGCTGACGCCGATATTGCGATCCATACCGACAAACCGGTAATTATGCTTTTTATGCGCGTCATTTACAAAATATTCTTAACTTTGTTCGTTAAATCTATCGGGTAAAAATAGCGATAAAAACATAAACCACCAACGATGATCGACAAAATAAACGATTTGCTGAAGCGGGTCGAAGCGTTCAAACCGCAGGCCGCCGCCGAGGTCGAAGAGTTCCGGGTGCGAATGCTCGGACGCAAAGGGGAAATGAACGACGTGTTCGAAGAGTTCAAGAAAGTGGCGCCGGAGTTGAAAAAAGAGCTCGGCCAGAAGATCAACGCGCTGAAAACACGCATCAACGACAAAATCGCGGAGATGAAATCCGCTCTGGAAAATACCGAAACCGACTCGGACGCGGCCATCGACATGACTCGTCCGGGATCGAACGACCCGATCGGCAGCCGGCATCCGATCTCGCTGGTAAGGAACGAAATCGTCGACATCTTCGCGCGGCTCGGCTATACGGTCGCCGAAGGGCCCGAAATCGAAGACGACTGGCACGTATTCTCGGCGCTGAATTTTCCGCCGGAGCATCCGGCCCGCGATATGCAGGACACGTTTTTCATCCGCAAAAACCCGGATATCCTGCTGCGGACGCACACCAGTTCGATCCAGGTGCGCACGATGGAGCGTCAGAAACCGCCGATCCGCGTGGTTTGCCCGGGGAGGGTATTCCGCAACGAGGCCATTTCGTACCGGGCGCACTGCATTTTTCACCAGGTCGAAGGACTTTATATCGACGAAAACGTATCGTTCGCCGACCTGAAACAGAGCATTCTGTATTTCGCCAAGGAGATGTTCGGCGAAAAGGCGCAGATCCGGATGCGCCCGTCGTACTTCCCGTTCACCGAGCCGTCGGCCGAAGTGGACGTGTCGTGCAACTTGTGCGGAGGCAAAGGATGCAACGTATGCAAACATACCGGCTGGCTCGAAATCATGGGCTGCGGGATGGTCGATCCGAACGTGCTCGAAGCGTCGGGCATCGACCCGCAACGGTATTCGGGCTTCGCATTCGGCATGGGAGTTGAACGGATCGCCATGTTGAAATACGGCGTCAAGGATCTGAGGCTCTACTTCGAAAACGACGCGCGTTTCTTGCGCCAGTTCGATTCTGTTTTCTAAAAAACCCGGAGGGGCTGTTTATGACGAAACTGACAAAATCTCTTTGCGTGGGTGCCGCCGCTGCGGCGCTGCTGTTTTGCGGCCCGTCCCGTCCGGCCTATGCTTCGAAACCGGAAGCGCGGACAGACCGGGGATATTCGCCGGAGCAGACGGCTTCTTATTATTACACCGAAGGGATCAAGAACAACATCATGAACGGCGATCCGCAACAGTCGGTAGACCTTTTCAAAAAGGTGCTGGAGATCGATTCGACGCATGCGCCGACCCTTTTCGAGTTGGCCACGCTCACGATGTCCGAGCCCGAAACCGCCCTCCGGTACAGTCTGCGGGCCAATGCCGCCGACACGGGCAACATCTGGTACCGAACCCAGCTCGGACGGCTGCTGATCGCCACGCAGCGCTACGACTCGGCGATGACGGTTTACAATTCGCTGCTGAAGGCCGCTCCGAACAATCCGGACAACTACCGGCTGATCGCCATGCTGTACGAACAGAAAGGCGATCCCGAGAAAGCGCTGATCATCCTCGATTCGGCCGAACGCCAACTCGGCGCCGTCGAAATGCTGGCGGGGTATAAGCGGCAACTGCTGCTGAACACGAAACAGTACGACCGGGCCTTGGTCGAGGCGAAAGCCATGGTGGAAAATTTCCCTTACGACGAAGACAACTACGTCGAACTGGCGGAACTCTACACCACGCTCGGACAGCTCGCGCAGGCGCAGGAAGCTTATCGGAAAGCGCAGGAGATCAATCCCAACAGTCTGCGCGTCATCGCGTCGCTGAATGATTTTTACAAGCGCACGAACGACAATGTCCGCTTCCTGTCGACGGCTGCGCAACTTTTCCGGTCGAAAGAATTTCCGCTCGAAACGAAACTGAAATTTTTCGAAGAACTCACCCAAACGCCGAATTATTACCGCGACTATTACGTCCAACTCGGAGAACTGGCTTCGTCGCTGGCGATCACTTATCCCGAAGACTACCGGACGGTCGAACTGTACGCCAAACACCTGATCGCCGGAGGATTTCTGGAAGACGCGCTCAGTCTGTACAAATCCTACCTGAACGATTCGACCGACCGCAAAGAGCCGTTCAACACCGTCATCGAGATCGAAGCATATCAGAAACGGCCCGATTCGGTGGCCAAATACACGGCAATGGCCTTACAGCGCTTCCCGTCCGACCCGGAGCTCTACCTGCGCAAGGGATCTATTTCGGCCTACATGCTGAACAACCCGAAAGAAGCCGAACCGGCCTACCGCGAAGCGCTCAAATACGCTAAAACCGACTCGCTGCGCAGTGTGATCTACGGCGTGCTGGGAGACAATTACCAAACGCTCGGCGACTACAAAAACTGCTTCAAATCGTATGAAAAAGGCATGAAGCTCGATACGACCAATGCGGTCATATACAACAACTACGCTTATTTCCTGAGCCTGCGCAACGAGCGGCTCGACAAGGCGCTCGCGATGACGGAAAAGGCGATCCGGCTGTCGCCGAACAACCCGACCTACCTGGATACCTACGCATGGGTGCTCTACCAGTTGGGCCGGTACGAAGAAGCACGGACGCCGATGCGGCAGGCCGTATCGCTCGATCGTACCGGCAACAAGGAACTGTTCCTGCACTACGGCGACATCCTCTATAAACTGAAAGACAACTTCATGGCTTCGATTTACTGGAAAAAGGCGCTGGAAAGCGGTTACGATCCGGAGCAGATCGAACAACGGCTTAAACAAATCGAATAACGATGACCCGGACAAGACTGTTGCTGACCCTTTTGTTTGCCCTTGCGACGCTGAGCGTGCCGGCCCAGCAGTTGGAATCGTTGCGCGAAGAGATCCGGCAAGCCGAAGAGGAGATCAAAATGACCAACCAGTTGCTGTCGAAAACGCAGAAAAACCAGCAAACGACCGACCGGCAGCTAAACCTGATCCGCAATAAGATCCGCAACCGGAAGAACATCATCTCGAACCTCGAAAAACAGTCGGGATTGATCGAAAACAACATCGGTGCGAAAAACACGACGATCCGGTCGCTGGAACAGGATCTGAATCGGCTGCGGCAGGAATACGCCGCGATGGTTTACGATTCCTATAAGAATTACAAGCTGAACAACTTCATGCTCTTTCTGTTCGCATCGCGGGATTTCAACGACGCTACGCTGCGGATCGCCTATATGCACCGCTACAACCGGATGCGGGAACAGAAAGCCGCCGAAATCGATTCGGTATCGGCCTCGGTCGGACGCGAAATATCCAGCCTGCAAAGTCAGAAGGAGGAACTCGACAAAGTGCGCCGCAGCCGCAACGAAGAGCTGACCTCGCTGGACAAGGACGAAACGCAGTACCGCACCTCGTCGCAGAAACTGCAGCAGGAAGCGGGCAAACTGAACTCGATCATCAAGGCGAACAGGAAGCGGATCGAACAGATGCAGAAACAGATACGGCAGATCATCGCCGAAGAATCGCGCAAAAACAAAGCGAAACCGCAAACGTCCGAACAACGGGAATTCGACGTCAAGCTCTCCGGACAATTCGAACAGAATACCGGCAAGTTGCCCTACCCGGTGCGGGGAGTCATCGTAAATAACTACGGACTCCACTCGCACACTGCGATCAAAGGCGTCGTCGAAAAGAACCAGGGCGTCGACATCGCAGCCGAACCGGGAGCCGAAGTGCGCGCCGTGTTCGAGGGAGAAGTCAGCCAGGTGCTGCTGAACCAATGGACGAACAAGGTCGTCCTGCTGCGTCACGGAAACTACCTGACCCTTTACAGCAACCTCGCTTCGGTCAACGTCAAGGTGGGCGACCGGGTCACGCTGAACCAGCCGATCGGGCGGATCGCTTCGTCCGAAGACAGTAACGATTGCACGCTGCATTTCGAAGTGTGGAAACTCGACGCGCAGAACAATCCCGTCAACCTGAATCCGGAAAAATGGCTGAGACGGTAACCCGAAAACGAATTAAACTACGATACGAACAATGCCGGTAAATTACTGCACCGAAGCGTGCGACTTCATATTCAGGGGCAAAAGAAAAACCTCCGCATGGATCAGGCGAACGGCCCGGACGGAGGGGTGGGACACGGGAGCCGTATCGGTCGTCTTCTGTTCGGACGAACGGCTGCTGGAAGTAAATAACAAATACCTGAACCACAACTACTTTACGGATATTATTACGTTCGATTACAGCGATCCGGAGAAGAAAAAGATCGCCGGAGACCTGATGATCGGAATCGGTACCGTGCGCGATAACGCGGCCGCTTTCGGAACGACGTTCGAAAACGAACTGCAGCGCGTGATCATTCACGGTATTCTGCATTTGTGCGGCTACGGCGACAAAACGCCCGAAGAAGCCGCACGGATGAAAAGTCTGGAAAACAAATACCTGGACCTGTTTTACAACGAAATCCCCGGGTCCGCGCCGCGTCGGGTAGACAAGAAGCGGAAAGGGGAGCCGGAAAAACAAAAAAAATGAAATTCGAATACGATATCATCGTCGTCGGAGGAGGACATGCCGGATGCGAAGCGGCGGCGGCGGCGGCCAATATGGGCTGCCGGACGCTGTTAATCACAATGGACATGGGCAAATTCGCCCAGATGTCGTGCAATCCGGCCGTCGGGGGCGTGGCCAAAGGACAGATCGTCCGGGAGATCGATGCGATGGGCGGTTATACGGGCATCGTCACCGACCGTACGACGCTGCAATTCCGTATGCTGAACCGTTCGAAAGGGCCGGCGATGTGGAGTCCGCGCGCGCAGTGCGACAAGGCGCGCTTCTCGCTGCTGTGGCGCGAAATGCTCGAAAACACGCAAAATCTCTACCTGTGGCAAGACGCCGTAACCGCCCTTCAGATCGAACAAAATACGGTCGCCGGGGTTACGACTCGGATGGGAGTGCAATTCCGCTCGAAAGCCGTTATTTTGACCGCAGGAACCTTCCTCGAAGGGTTGATGCACATCGGCCGGACGCATGTTCCGGGCGGTCGCGCCGGCGATCCCGCTTCGCACGGGCTGAGCGCCCAACTGGCCGGACTCGGTTTCGAAGTCGGACGCATGAAAACCGGCACTCCGGCCCGGCTCGACGCCCGTTCGATCGACTTCAGCCGACTCGAAGAGCAACAAGGAGACGAAACACCCGGTAAATTTTCATATTCTACTGATACAGAGTGTATTAAAAAACAAATTCCTTGTTATCTCGTTTACACATCGAAAGAAGTGCACGATATTTTGAGGAGCGGATTCGCCGATTCGCCGTTGTTCAACGGCACTATCAAGGGGATCGGACCACGCTACTGTCCGAGTATCGAAGATAAGTTGCGGACTTTCGCCGGCAAGGATTCCCATCAACTTTTTCTCGAACCCGAAGGAGCCGACACCCACGAATACTACCTGAACGGTTTTTCGTCGTCGTTGCCATGGGATATTCAGGTGGCGGCGCTGCAAAAAATCAAAGGATTCGAAAATGTACAACTTTACCGGCCCGGTTATGCGATCGAATACGACTATTTTCCGCCGACCCAGCTCTACCATTCGCTGGAGACGAAACTGATCGGCGGATTGTTTTTTGCCGGTCAGGTGAACGGAACGACAGGATACGAAGAAGCCGCTGCACAGGGACTGATGGCCGGAATCAACGCCGTACTGAAACTGCGGGACGACGAACCGCTCGTACTGCGGCGCGACGAATCGTACATCGGGGTATTGATCGACGACCTGGTCACCAAAGGCGTCGACGAACCTTATCGGATGTTCACCAGCCGCGCCGAATACCGGATTTTGCTCCGGCAGGACAATGCGGATATCCGGCTTACGCCGATTTCGTATAAAATAGGGCTTGCGGATGAAAAAAGGTATCGAAAAACGATGCAAAAAAAATCGTCCGTAGAATCGCTTATTTCATTCGTTCGTCAACTGAGTGTCACTCCGGCCGATTTGGAGGAGTATTTAAAATCGATCGAATCGACGCCGCTGACCCAGGGACGAAAACTTTACGATATCATTTTACGCAACAAAATCACGTTGAACGGACTGGCGGAATACCTGCCCGAACTGGCCGATTTCATTTTTGAAAACGGGTGTTCGCAGGAAGTGATCGAAGAAGCCGAAATCCAGATCAAATATCACGGATACATCGAGCGCGAAAGGCACATCGCCGACAAAATGACGCGACTCGAAAATATCCGGATCCGACCGGATTTCAATTACAGCGAACTGACTTCGCTTTCGATCGAATCCCGACAGAAACTGACGAGAATCCGCCCGTCTACCATCGGACAGGCTTCGCGGATACCGGGAGTCAGCCCGGCCGACATCAACGTACTGTTGGTTTATTTCGGACGTTAATTGTTCCACGTGGAACAAATCTTTATTTAAAACATCCATCGTGGAGAATGTTCCACGTGGAACAAATTTAAAAGAAATGAAAAACATTTTCGACCTATCAAAAAACGGAGCTAAAAAGATTTATATAGACGGGACGCTACATCCGATCAAAGTCGGTATGCGGGAGATATCACTGCAAAACGGGAAAAAAGTCTGCGTTTACGATACGACCGGCGCCTATACCGACGACAATTATCAAATCGACATCCGGAAGGGAATGCCGAAAGTCAGGGAACCGTGGATCAAGGAGAGGGAGAAAGAGGGCGAATTCCATACCCAGTTGTGGTATGCCCGGCACGGGATCATCACACCCGAAATGGAATACGTCGCCATCCGGGAGAATCAGAACAACGAACGGGAAGACCGCATCACACCCGAAATGGTACGGGAAGAGATTGCCGAAGGACGCGCCGTACTGCCGTCCAATTACCGGCATCCGGAAGCGGAACCGATGATTATCGGCAGTAAATTCTTGGTCAAAATCAACGCCAACATCGGTAATTCGGCGCTGGGCTCGTCGATCGAGGAAGAGGTCGAAAAAGCCATGTGGGCCGTCAAATGGGGAGCCGACACCGTGATGGATCTGTCGACGGGCAAAGAGATCCACCAAACCCGCGAAGCTATCCTGCGCAACGTTCCCGTACCGATCGGTACCGTACCGATGTACCAGGCGTTGGAAAAAGTAGGCGGCGAAATTGCCGATCTGACCTGGGAAGTGTATTACGATACGCTGGTCGAACAGTGCGAACAAGGGGTGGATTACTTCACCATCCATGCCGGTATCTTACAGCGCCACCTGCCCGCCGCACTGAAACGCGTGACCGGAATCGTTTCGCGCGGCGGGTCGATTCTTGCAAAATGGATGAGCATCAACAAACAGGAAAACTTTTTGTATACCCATTTCGAAGACATTTGCAAGCTGCTTAAAAAATACGACATCGCTTTCTCGCTCGGCGATGGCCTGCGTCCGGGAAGCATTGCCGATGCAAACGACGCAGCCCAGTTCGGAGAGCTGGAAGTACTCGGAGAACTGGCTAAAATCGCATGGAAACACGACGTACAGGTCATTATCGAAGGGCCGGGACACGTTCCGATGCAAAAAATCCGTGAAAATATGGACAAGCAAATCAAATACTGCCACGGAGCCCCGTTCTACACGTTGGGACCGCTGGTCAGCGACATCGGAGCCGGATACGACCACATTACTTCCGCAATCGGCGCGGCGATGATCGGATGGATGGGAACCGCCATGCTGTGCTACGTAACCACCAAGGAGCACCTGGCCCTGCCGAACAAGGACGATGTCCGCGAAGGCGTCGTAACTTACAAACTGGCCGCCCATGCGGCGGACATCGCGAAAGGACATCCCGGAGCGGCCGAACGCGACCTGCAAATGAGCCATGCCCGGTATGAAATGCGCTGGAACGACCAGTTCAACCTGTCGCTCGACCCGGAACGGGCCCGCCGGATGCACTTCGAAATGATTCGCGAAGGATCCGACCACTGCTCGATGTGCGGGCCGCACTTCTGCGCCATGAAAATTACGAAGTCTATTTTATAAAACATTAATAATCAATTATATAAAAAAGAGAGACGATCTGTCTCTCTTTTTTTACGCCTTCGGAATCCGCAGTATGTTCCGCTTTCGATCCGAAATAACGTTATCTATAAAAATTTCTACCGGTTGTCCGCGCAAAAAAGCGATCGGTCAATTTTCGTCTATTACGAACCGAATCTGGGCTACCGTCCTGAAAGGCACTCCGTTACGTTTAGCCGGACTCCATCCGCGCACCGCAATATCGTAAATCTTATCGATAAACACCTGCGAATACTGCTTCAACGCCCCGCCCAGCTCCACGATCCGGTGCACGATCCCGTCTTCGTCGATATCGACTTCGAGTAAAAACACATCCGGCCTGTCCGGATCGAGCAGGCTGCGGTCGTCAATCAGCTTTTCGATCTGCGGCCGCCAAAGCTCCGGCAATTTCAGCAGCGATACGCCATTAAAAGAGGGCGCCTCGTACTTGGCCTCGGTTTGCTCGATATAATTAAATCCCATGCCTTTAAACAGCCTTCTATTGCGGTCGTACTGCAGACGCACGACCGGCGCATCCGGCGATACGGCAAAACTGTATTCCCGCTGGCCGATCCGCAGCTTCACCAGCGAACAGCCGTCTCCTTTCGACTCTTCGGTCACCGAAGCGTCGGCCACCTTAAAATCACAGGCCATCTGTTTGGCGAATTCCCGATCCGAATAGCGGTAAATCGACGTATAACCGGGCGTAGTAATGATGATGCGGCAACTATCCGCCTGTGCGAAACAAACGGCGGAAATCCCCGCAAAAACCAGTAATAAAAGCAACTTTTTCAACTTACACAAGTCTTCAATTATTATGGAAAAGGAAAACGGAGACCGTCTCTTATTTGGCAGCCATTTTAGCCCAACTGTCTTTCAACGTAACGGTACGGTTGAATACCTTCCTAGCCGCCGTGGAATCTCTGTCCACACAGAAATAACCCAACCGTTCGAACTGGAAAGTATCTCCTTCCGCAGCTTCGTTCAGCGAAGGTTCGAGATATCCGGTTACGGTCTTCAGCGAATCGGGATTCAGGTAATCCTCGAACGTCTTCCCCTCCTCGATGTCGTTCATATCCTCTTTGACGAACAAGCGGTCGAACAGTCGCACTTCGGCCGGAACCGCATGCCGCGCCGAAACCCAGTGGATCACCCCCTTCACCTTACGCCCGTCGGAAGAGCGTCCCCCCTTGGACATCGGATCGTACGTACAACGCAGTTCGACCACCTTGCCGTCGGCATCCTTGATCACTTCGTCGCACCGGATCAAATAGGCGTACCTGAGCCGCACCTCACCGCCCGGAGAGAGACGGTAATATTTCTTGGGAGGATTTTCCATAAAATCGTCGCGCTCAATATAGATCTCCCGCCCGAACGGAACTTCCCGTTTCCCGGCCGTTTCGTCCTCCGGATTATTGATACAATCGACCGTTTCGGTTTTCTCTTCCGGATAATTGGTAATCACCACGCGGATCGGGTCCAACACGGCCATGCGCCGTCGAGCCCGTTTATTCAAGTCTTCCCGGACGCAGAATTCGAGCAGTCCGAGGTCGATCACGTTATCCCGCTTAGCCACGCCCACCTTATCGGCGAACATTCGCACGCTCTCCGGCGTATAACCCCGACGCCGCAACGCGCAGATCGTCGGCATACGCGGATCGTCCCAACCCATCACGGTGCCCTGCTGCACCAACTGCAACAGTTTCCGCTTGCTCATCATCGTATAGGTCAGGTTCAAACGCGCAAACTCGTACTGATGGCTCGGATAGATATCCAACTTCTCGATAAACCAGTCGTACAGCGGCCGGTGCACGTCGAATTCGAGCGTACAGATCGAATGCGTAACCTTCTCGATCGAATCGCTCTGCCCGTGCGCATAATCGTACATCGGATAGATGCACCATTTGTTGCCGGTGCGATGATGCTCGGCATGCAGGATCCGGTACATGATCGGGTCGCGCAGCAGCATATTCGGATGAGCCATATCGATTTTCGCACGCAGCACCTTTTCGCCGTCTCCGAACTCGCCGTTTTTCATCCGTTCGAACAGGTCGAGGTTCTCTTCCGCCGACCGGTTGCGCCACGGGCTCTCCTTGCCCGGCACGGTCACCGTACCCCGGCTCTGACGAATCTCCTCCTGCGACTGATCGTCCACATAAGCCAGCCCTTTGCGGATCAATTCGACGGCCCAAGCGTACAACTGGTCGAAATAATCGGACGCATAGTGCACGCCGGCCCACTCGAAACCGAGCCAGCGAACGTCCTGCTGGATCGAATCGACGTACTCGACATCCTCCTTGACCGGGTTCGTATCGTCGAAACGCAAGTTACACTTTCCTCCGTATTTGCGGGCTAAACCGAAATTCAGGCAAATGCTTTTCGCATGCCCGATATGCAGATAACCGTTCGGTTCGGGCGGAAACCGGGTCTGCACCCGTTTCTCGCCCCCGGCGATGCTTTCCTCTACAATTTCTTCCAGAAAATTCAAGGATTTTCCTTCAACCGATGCTGATTCTTCGTGCAAATCGCTCATAAAATACCAATTTTGCACAAAATTAATTCTATTTTGATAATATCTGCAAATTTTACAGACATTATAATATCCGGGACGGCCGTCACCGGACGATCGTCATCTCGTCGATCAACCGGGTGTCGCCCGCAAACCGGTCGATAATAAACAACACGTAACGGATATCCACGCAGATGGTCCGCTGCAGCCGGGGTTCGAAAACGGTATCCCCGCTCATCGCCTCCCAGTTCCCGTCGAACGCCAGCCCGATCAACTCTCCTTTACGGTTCATCACCGGACTGCCCGAATTTCCGCCGGTAATATCGTTCGTCGTGATGAAATTTACGGGCAGCACTCCCTTTTCGGCGTAAGGCCCGTAATCGCGTTCGCGGTAAAGTTCTTTCAGTTTGTCAGGCACGGCAAATTCGTAAGCGTTCTGCGGATCCTCCTTGGCGATCACTCCGTCCAGCGTCGTAAAGTAATCGTAATAAACGGCATCCTGCGGTTCGTACGGCAATACCTGACCGTACGAAAGCCGCATCGTAAAGTTCGCATCCGGGTAGTACTTCTTGTCCGGATTCATCGCCATCAGGCCCGCCACGTACAGCCGATGCCCCCGGTAAAATACCGAATCGAACGCCCGAATCGAATCCACCAGCGCGTTATAGGTTTTCACCACCTCCCGCCGCATTTTATACGCCGGATCGTTCAGAAACGCATTCGCATCCGGACGCCGTAGGAATTCCTCGGCCTTTTCGGGCGATGCGAACAGCGAATTGTCGTAGACATAATCGATATAAGCGTCCGCATCACCGCCGAAATTTTCACGGATCACCGCAAAACACGAAGGCAGTTCCTCCGCGGAGAGACTGTCGAGCAACAGCCCGAACATCCGTTTGGCGATTTTCCGGTCGGTGGGAGGGTTGTAATCTTTATAAAAAGCCTGCAATTTGCCGGCGATTTCACCGATTCTCGACGTATCGACCTGCTTTTCGGCGTTGATAAGCGGTATCGCCGCACCGACCGCGCCGATGATCTCGGTACCCCGTATCAGCGCTTCCGAAAAGTACTGCAACCGATCCCGCAGCGGCGCCGACCCCTCGACCGCTTTGCGGATCAGCGGAAGCGCCTCCCCGTATTTCGCCCGCCGTTCCGGATCGGCATTCGCCCATTCGGTGAATTTTTCTTCTTCGGCGAGTTTCCGCTCCCGAACGCGCTGCCGCTTCAACCCGCGGTTTTCCCCGATCGAATTTTTCCAGTAATTCGACGAAGAGCTATATTTCGAAGCGTACTGGATACGCACCCGGTCGCTCGCGAGCATGTCCTCCATCATCAACTTCTGCCGCTCCCCGCGGATAAAAATCCGGTTCGGATTGGCCACGTCCAGCGTATAGTCGATTTCGTAAGAAGTCTTGTACCGCTCGGTCGATCCCGGAAAACCAATAATCATCGTAAAGTCGCCCGGCTTATACCCCTTTACCGATACCGGCAAATGTACGGGAGGCCGATAGGGAACATTCTCTTCCGAATAATCGGCCGGAGCGCCGTCCGGAGAAGCATAAATCCGGAAAATCGAAAAATCGCCGGTATGCCGCGGCCACATCCAGTTGTCGGTATCGCCGCCGAACTTACCGATCGACGAAGGCGGAGCCCCCACCAGGCGAACGTCCGTATAAACTTCTTTCACGAACAGCAAGTATTGGTTCCCGCCGAAAAAATCCTTGATTTCCACCTCCTGTCCCGGCCGGTCGAGTTTCGTCTGGCTCTTGACCATCGCAATGGCCTGTACCACCTTCACGGTGCGGTCCTGCTCCGACAGCGAATCGTCCAGTTGCGACAGGATGCGATCCGAAACATCTTCGATCCGGCGGATGAACGTCACGGTCAGCCCCGGCGTAGGGATCTCCTCCCGGTCGGACATCGCCCAGAAACCGTTTTTCAGGTAGTCGCGCTCGACGGTGCTGTGCTGCTGAATCGCACCGAAACCGCAGTGGTGATTGGTCAGCACCAATCCCCGGTCGGAAACCACCTCTCCGGTACACCCGCCGCCGAAAATCACGACGGCATCCTTGATCGCATACCGGTTGACATCGTAAATATCCTCCGCGGACAATCGGAACCCGCGGGCCTTCATATCTTTTATATTCAACTTCTGTAAGTAGGGAAGCAGCCACATCCCCTCGTCGGCCCGGACTCCCGACACGCCCGCCCACAAAGCCAGGCACAGCACGATAAACCGTTTCATATCTTCTTCGCGTTCGTTTTTTTTCGTTATTCGAATTATTTGCTTCGGCCGATCTGCAACATGCGGCGGATCGAACCTTCCGCACGCCGGCGCACCTCCTCGTCGATAACCACCTCGGGAGCCTCCCGCTCCAACGCGCTGCATATCTTCTCCAGGGTCACCATTTTCATGAAAGCGCAGTTGTTGCACCCGCAGGTGGAATCGACCGGAGGCGCCGGAATAAACCGTTTCTGCGGATTCTCACGCTGCATCTGGTACAGGATTCCCGCTTCGGTCACTACGATGAACGTATCGGCCGGATCCGTCGAAGCGTACTTCAGCAGAGCCGCCGTACTCCCGATGTAATCGGCCGTCAGCAACACCGCCCGTTTGCATTCGGGATGCGCCAACACCTTCGCTTCGGGATACTCCTTTTTCAGTTCCAAGATCTTTTCGACCGAAAATTCTTCGTGGACGCCGCATGCGCCGTCCCATACGACCATATCCTGCCGGCCGGTCAGTTGTTTGATGTAATTTCCCAAATTCCGATCGGGAGCGAATACGATCTTCGCGTCGGCCGGCAGGCTTTCGATCACCTGCACCGCGTTGCCCGACGTGCAGCAGATATCGGTCAGCGCTTTGACCCCGACCGACGTATTGACGTACGAAACGACCGTATATCCGTTATAATCCCTCAAAAAACGCTCGAAATCCGGCGCGCTGCAGGAATCCGCCAGCGAACATCCCGCCTCGGGTTCCGGCAACAGCACTTTTTTGTCCGGCGAAAGGATTTTCGCCGTCTCCGCCATGAAATGCACGCCGGCGAAGAGGATGATTTCCGCATCGGTTTCGGCCGCCCGGGCCGACAGCGCCAGGCTATCGCCGGTGAAGTCGGCCACCTGTTGCACTTCGGGAATCGTATAGTAATGCGCCAGAATCACGGCGCGCTTCTCTTTTTTCAGACGAAGGATCTTATCGATCAGTTGATGCTCGTTTTCCACAGTTCTTTTCTTTTTAATTTCTTAAAATTAATAAATAAGGAAAAAAGAGTAATAATAATACCTGTTCATTCTGTTGGTAAATTTTCCGCACTTTTTTTATGCCGTGTTACGAATACTTTTTGAACAATGAGTAAACGAATCCTGTCGATTCATCTTTTTGATTTAAAGTTATTCATGTTTTGTTGTAAACATATATTGAAAACCTTTTCGGGGTTAATCGACAAAATAAGTTTCCGGTATTTTTCCGTTTTTTTCTGTTCATTTCATTGTCCGTAAGATTCTGTAAAATCCGGTATTTTTTCCTTGCGTTTGTACGGTTTTTTGATATACCGATCCGGAAGTCGAAAATGCAAGCCGTTTTTTCCGAAATCGGATATTTTTAACGAACAGTTTCATGCGGGTCGGTTTAACAGATTATTAACATTTTTGAAATGCATTCATAGTATTGGAAAACAAACGAATGCAAATAAAAAGCCGAAAAATTATCATCAATGGCCGGATTAGGGCAGTTCGCGTACGATATTATTTGCCAGCAAGTCGTAGTATTCGCTCGCAGCGTCGGTCTTTGCAGAGACCGGACGGCCCGCGTCGCCGGATTCCCGAACGCTCTGGATCAATGGAATCTGCGCCAGCAGCGGCAGTTTTTGCCGTTCCGCCAACATTTTTACACCCTCTTTTCCGAACAGGTAATAACGGTTTTCGGGCAGTTCGGCCGGAGTGAACCAGGCCATGTTTTCGACGAGTCCCAGGACGGGGATGTCGATTTTGTCGTTTCGGAACATCGCGATGCCGCGGACGACGTCCGCCAGCGCCACTTTCTGCGGCGTGCTGACGACAATGGCTCCCGTAATCGACATTTCGGAGATGATCGACAAGTGTACGTCGCCGGTTCCGGGAGGCAGGTCGATCAGCAGGAAATCGAGCGGTCCCCACAGCGTTTGGCGGATCATTTGCCGCAACGCGTTGGTCGCCATCGGGCCGCGCCACATCAGCGCGTCGGCCGGGTCGATGAAAAATCCGATCGACATGATCCGGATTCCGAACCGTTCGGCCGGAAGAATCCAATCCTTGCCGTCTTTTTTTTCCCCTTCCGGCCGGTAGTCTTCGACGCCGAACAGCATCGGCTGGGAAGGCCCGTAAATATCGGCGTCCAGAATGCCTACTTTATATCCCAAACGAGACAAGGCGACCGCCAGGTTCGCCGTAACGGTGCTTTTGCCCACTCCGCCTTTTGCGGAACTGACGGCAAGGATGCGACGGACGCCGTCCTCGCCGCCGAACGGTTTCTGTTCCTTTTTTTCGGCGGCTTTTTTCGGCGCGGCTTCCTTGATGAAGATGCTGATTTTCCCGGAATAATCCGGGAACCGCGCGGCGATCAGTTCTTCGCAGCGCTTCTTGATCGATAGCGCAAACGGATCGCGGCTGCGCGGGAAAAGCAGCGTGAGCTGGATTTTATCGTCGGTCACCACCGGATTTTCGACCATGCCCAGCGTGACGATGTCGTTATGCAGTTCGGGATGCGCGACCTCGTGCAGCAGTCCGAACAGTTCTTCCTGAGTCATTCGATTGGTTTTTTGTGTTCGATACAAATTTACGGTATCCTGCGGATAAATCAATCATTTCGGGCAGCCGCTTTCGTTTTAAACGGGAAAAAGGCCGTTACAGGGATATTTTGCGCCTAAATAATTATATCTTTTCCCGGAGTGAAGACCATTGGATGGCAATGCGGTTCGGTTCGGAGCGAAATTTTTTCGGTCCGAATCTTCTCGAACCGACCGAAAACCGGCCGGGACTGCGTTATGGAACGATATGTGTGTGTAAATGAAGAATAAATTCGTAATTTTACGCGCAGTAAACGGTTCGGATGAACCGCAAAGCGAAAAACAGGAGATAGAATGAAAAATTTTTGGAGTACGTTTCTGGCCTGCCTGCTTGCACTGGTGGTGGCCAATGTGGTGATCGGCGTCTTTTTAGTGATGGTGCTGGCCGGTATCGGGACGCTTTTTTCGGAAACGGTTCCCGACGTGCAGCAGAAAACGGTGCTGCGGCTCGATTTTGCCGAGCCGATCAGCGACGATCCGTCGCGCAACCCGTTGTCGGAGATGGGATTCAACGACCTGATATCGATGCGGGTCGCCCGCAATTACGCTTTGATCGACGTGTTGAAAGCTATCGAGACGGCTGCGACCGACGACCGGATCAGCGGGATTTACCTGAATGTCAGCCCAAATATGGGAATGGGAATGGCTACGCTGGAGGAGATCCGCGATGCGTTGTTGCAGTTCAAAGAATCCGGGAAATTCATCGTTAGCTATGCGGATTACTATACGCAAGGTTCCTATTATATGGCTACGGCCGCCGATAAAGTATATCTGAACCCGCAAGGCAATGTGACCTGGCTCGGTCTCGCTTCCGGAGTCGTATTTTATAAAGGACTTCTGGATAAGTTGGGCGTGCAGGTCGAAGCGATCCGCCACGGCTCGTTCAAATCGGCCGTCGAACCGTTTATCCTGGATAAAATGAGTCCCGAGAACCGTTTGCAGATGGATGCGCTGCTGGGTTCGATCTGGGGGCATGTCGTGAAAAGAGTCTCCGACGCCCGCGGCATCGATTCGGCTCAGTTGCAGCGATACGCTTCCGACCTGGCTCTGCAGAGCGCCCGCAATACGGTCGATCTGAAAATGGTCGATTCGCTGGTTTACGCGTCCGACGTCGAGCGGATGCTTTGCGAGATGACCGACCGGGACGAAGAGCCGGAATTCGTATCGCTGGGAACCTATATCGACCAGCCGAAGACGGCGGTTCAGAAGCTATCCCGGAATAAGATCGCCGTCGTGTATGCCGAAGGGCAGATCGTGGACGGAAAGAGCCGGGAAGGGCTGATCGGCGGCAGTTCGCTGGCGGCGAGGCTGGCCCGGGTACGAACGGACGACCAGGTGAAAGCGGTTGTGCTGAGGGTCAACAGTCCGGGAGGAAGCGCGCTGGCGTCGGAAGTGATCTGGCATGAAGTGGAACAGATCCGTCAGCTCAAGCCGGTCATCGTGTCGATGGGAAACATGGCCGCTTCGGGCGGGTACTACATTTCGTGTCCGGCGGATGTCATTCTGGCTTCTCCGGTGACGCTGACCGGTTCGATCGGCGTATTCGGCTTGATGCTGAACGGCGAAAAGGGACTTCAAGATAAACTCGGCATTACGGTGGATGTGGCTAAGACCAATCCGTCGGCCGATATGGATATGGCGGTCTTCGGGGCGGTCGGGGTACGCCCGATGAACCAGGCCGAACGCGATTTCATGCAGAATAGCGTCGAGCAGGTTTACAGCGCGTTCGTCGGTCACGTGGCCGAAGGACGCAACATGACCGCAGGGCAAGTAGACAGCGTCGGCGGCGGCCGGGTGTGGTCGGGTGAAAGCGCTCTGCGGATCGGCCTGATCGACGGCTTCGGCGGGTTGAGGGATGCGGTGGCCCTGGCGGCCGACCGGGCCGGCGTGGCGGACGATTTCCGGATCGTCTCCCCGGAGGAGTCTCCCGACCGGCTGACGCAGTTGTTGAAGTTGTTTTCGGCGGAGACCCGCGCGGAATTGTTCCGGGGCGAAATAGGGGAAGCTTATCGCGATTATGAAACATTGCGTAATATGTTATACCAGAACAGTATTCAGGCGTTGTCGCCCTACCGGGTAGCGATGCCGTAACCGGTAAAGCCGGTAAAAAAGGTTGTCCCCCGGAAATTTTCCGGGGGATAATTGTTTGTTAAAAACTTTGATATCCAATCTTTTTAATTTATTTTTGAAAATTGGATAAGTACGAGTTATGAAATTACCTCCGCTGATCTCCGTCCCGCTGTCGTGGCTGTACGGAATGGTCGTCCATATCAGGCATAAACTGTTCGATCTGAAGATTCTTCGGAGCGAGGAGTTCGATATTCCCGTAGTCTGTATCGGGAACCTGACGGTCGGCGGGACGGGAAAAACGCCGGTGGCCGAGCTGTTGATCGAACGGTTTTCGGAACATTACCGGGTCGGGGTGCTGTCGCGGGGATATCGCCGCAAGACGAAAGGATTCGTACTGTCTACGCCCACGTCGTCCGCACGGACGATCGGCGACGAGCCCCGCCAGATGAAACTGAAGTATCCGTCGGTACCGGTGGCCGTTTGCGAAAAGCGGGCCGAAGGGATCCGGTTGCTGCGGAAGGCGCATCCCGAGATCGAGCTGATTATTCTCGACGACGCGTTCCAGCACCGTTACGTCGAACCCTGGGTCAATATCCTGCTGATGGACTACAACAACCCGGTTTACCGCGACCGGCTGCTGCCGTGGGGACGTCTCAGGGATACGCGCAATCAGATCCACCGGGCCAATTTCGTGCTGGTGACCAAGTGTCCCGACGATCTGAATCCGCTGGATATGCGCATCGTGATCAACTCGCTCGGACTGTTCCCGTACCAATCGCTCTATTTTACCAGGATGCGGCAGGGGGAGATTACTCCGTTGTTCGCCGACCGGGCCGTCGGAAAGGTCCGCGAGGGGGATCCGGTGATCGCGATGTCGGGCATCGCCAATCCCGTTCCGTTGCTGGAAAACCTGCGGAAACGCTTCGACGTGGTGGCCGAATTGACTTTCGACGATCACCACACTTACCGGCTCAGCGATATGAGGCGGCTGGAAGCGTTGTTCGCAGCGTATCCGGATGCGGTCGTGCTGACGACCGAGAAAGATGCCGTGAAGCTGACGAACCGTAAAAAAGTTCCGGAAGCCGTGCAGCAGCGGCTCTATTACGTACCGATTCATGTTTCATTCGTGGCGGATTCCGAGTCGGAATTCCTGCGTCAATTGGAGTTATATGTCAGAACGAATCAAAAATACAGCCTCCTTCATCCGGAATAGGGTGAATTTCGAGCCGGAAGTCGGGATCATTCTCGGAACCGGGCTCGGCGGGCTGGTGGAGAGCATCGACATCCGTGCGACGCTCGACTATGCGGAGATACCTGATTTTCCGGTTTCGACGGTCGAAGGACATGCCGGCCGGTTTATTTTCGGTATGCTCGGCGGCCGGCGGGTCGTCGCGATGCAGGGGCGTTTCCATTATTACGAAGGGTACACGCCGCAGCAGGTGGTTTTTCCGGTGCGGGTGATGAAATTCCTGGGCGTCGGCCGCTTGTTCGTGTCGAACGCGAGCGGCGGGGTAAACCCGTCGTTCCGCACCGGCGACCTGATGGTGATTACCGACCACATCAACCTGATTCCGAATCCGCTGATAGGACCCAACGATCCGGAGCTCGGCCCGCGTTTTCCGGACATGAGCGAACCTTACGACGCCGGCCTGATCGCATTGGCCGCCGAGGTGGCTTGCCGGGAAGGAATCCAGTTGCAGTACGGGTGTTACATCGGGGTGACTGGTCCGACTTTTGAAACCCGCAAAGAATACCGTTTCTACCGTACGGCGGGAGCCGATACCGTAGGCATGTCCACGACGCCGGAAGTGATCGCCGCGAATCATGCGGGTTTGCCGGTATTCGCCGTGTCGATCATTACAAACATGGGGCTCGACGGGATGAAGTCGACGCACGAAGAGGTGCAGCGCGAAGGGGCGAAGGCCGAAGCGAAGATGACGCGGCTGTTCGTCGGTATGCTCGAAGCGCTTTAGTACGGCGGTTCCGGGTAAGACGTATCGTATTGTAATATAATTTAATCGGGATAAATCATGGTCAATAAAGTAATTCTTATCGGAAACGTGGGGATGGACCCTGAAGTAAGGGCTCTGGAAGGGGGCGCTAAGGTCGCGCGGTTGCGGATCGCAACGACCGAGCGGATCTATAATCGACAGACGCAGACCGCGACCGAGCATACCGAGTGGCATACCGTGACACTGTGGCGCGGGTTGGCCGACGTGGCCGACCGTTATGTCCGCAAAGGGAGCCAGGTCTATATCGAAGGAAGTCTGCGTACGCGCGAGTGGACGGACAAAGACAACAACAAACGTTACACGACGGAGATCGTCGCCAACGATATGAAGCTGCTCGGTCGTCGCGCCGAAGGCGCGGGCGCGCCGATGGACGGTAGCACTTACGGCGCCGCTCCGCGTCCTGCCGCCGCTGCGCCTGCGGAAGCGCCGTCGGGAGCCGCTCAGCCGTTCAGCGGCGGAGGCGCTGCGGAAACGTCGGCCGACGAGGTGGACGACCTGCCCTTTTGATTTTTCATAGCA